>Ga0326727_10000654_pt1 | contig 139424 bp, 92 predicted proteins | sample MB2enrmetagenome_FD_207643 | JGI IMG/M metagenome (GOLD analysis project Ga0326727, IMG submission 207643) | Lab enriched peat soil microbial communities from McLean, Ithaca, NY, United States - MB29MY | ecosystem: Environmental > Terrestrial > Soil > Wetlands > Peat | place: USA: New York... | reverse complement strand
CCGCCGAAAAGGAACTTTACGTTTTGTCATCCGCAGAACAGTAAAATAGTCCCGGCGGTATGTCCCGAAAGAAGTGCGAAAAGCTTAGTAGCGTAAGGGGATGCTTACTTGAAAAGGTGCGCCCTAGGGGGCAAGGCGCATTTGGTCACTAGCACCGTAGGGAAGGGGCGCGGCCTTTAGGCTTCCGAAGCCTGGAAAAGGCGAATGGGCAGACTTTCAACCTCCTCGGCCCAAGGCACTTGCCCACCACCACCCTCCCGGCACCGCGCCGCAGTCTCTCCCTATCCCCTCCGTATCCTCTCCGTAGCCTCACCGTAGATAACATTGTTATCTAGCGTGAGGCTACGGAGAGGATACGGAGAGACTACGGAGTAACCCAAGCGCGATGCGCGCGTGGAAGGGTTTAGTAACTGAGCTAAGTTCCAAGTGCGGAAGGCCGAAAACGCGAATTCCTCAAGTTGCTGTGGTCCAGAAACTTGCCAAAGTGTTACTTGGAAGAGGAGCGGCAGGAGCAGAGGCGGGCTGATTCGCACGGGAGCCCGCCCGCTCGGGCCGGTGGTGCTGACCAGATGCGCCCTGGGGGCAGTCTGGGCTTCTGGCTCGCGTTATGGCGCGGGTTGAGAGACGGCGGGATTACCCGTCTTCCTTCCGCGCGGCGAAGTAATCGCGCACGTATTGATGCATCCGGGGCTTGTCGGAGTTCCAGCGCCAGCAGCCGTGGTCATCTTTGGCAATGTCCACAGAAGGATCGAAGTCGAACTGCCTGAATTCCCGGTGCCGGTCCAGGTATCTGCGGTCCTTTAGGTCGCCATGCCAGAGATGGAGGAGGGTGCCTTGCTGAAAGCCGATGCTCCCGCGCACACTCTCGAAGTGCGGTTGCGCCCAGGCCATGTAGTGCTCCATCCAGCGAGGGCTCATCTGGAGATACTGCCGTGCGTAATCGAAACGGCCTAGCGCGGCGCACACCATGGCGCGGTTGCCGCTGCCCATGATGCAGGCGTCATAGAAGCCCTGCCCGTCAAGCACCTCCCGGCGGGCGGCCCAGGCCAGCCCGGAGTTCCAACCCTGGAGGCGCATGTTTTGGTTGAGGATACCAGGGGTCGTCGCGCCCACCGCCAAGCCGTAGAACAGCGAAAGCCCTCGACGATCGTTGTCAGGATGGTCCGGTTTGTCGAGCGGGACATCGCGCCCCAGTTCGCAGACGTCTCGAAAGGGTTGGACCAGGGCGACCTGATCCAGCAGGTCGCTGGTGAGCCGCGGCCAATCGGGCTGCTGAAAAACGACGTCGCAATCCACCCAGGCGATCTTGCGGCAATCGCGCGGCACTGCGTTCAGGGCGATGTTGAGCAGCCGCTCCTTGTGCCACAGGACGTCCCTCCCCGGCAACTGCACCATCACGTCGGCGTCGTCTGGGCGCAGCTCAAATTCTCCGTTCAGGGCGAGTTCGACCGTGATCAAAGGAGCGGTCATCCGTTCTCGAAATAGCCTGTAGTTCAGCAGACGGCGCTCGTAGTGCTGCGGATTGAAGTAGCTGGTGATGGCCCAGAGCGGCGAGCCGGAGAGCTTGACCGGCGCGCTCATTTCCGCACCTCGCCGTCGGGTATCCCGGCTTTTCGCACCAGCGTGATGCCGTCGAAGACGGGAAGATCGAACACCTGCAAGCCGGCGTCTTGCTTCAGGCTGTCCATGAGACACTTGACGCGATGCTCGTAATGGCGGTCTGGCCCATAGATCCGTGACGTGCGCACGCGAACGCTGTCATGGAACAGCATGATGCCATTGGGCGCCAGACGTCCCTGGAAAGCTTCGTAGTCGAAGCGGGCCTGCTCCTCCGAGTGATAACCGTCCACGAAGACCATTCCCACTGGCTCCAGGGAGCGATAGGCTTCGGTCTGGACGAACTGTTGGGTGGTCATGTGGAAGTGCCGAACGTTACGGACCCCTAAGCCCGCGAAGTGCTCGGCCACGGCCTTCGGGTCTTTCCAGAAGCCATCAACCAGGGAAGGGTCTATGAAATACACCCGCCCGTTTTCCAGGTTGTCCGCCAGCGCTTTCCCTAACACGAGAGGCACGAAGCCCCGGTAGGAACCGATCACGACCGCCACCGTGGGCCGCAGCGCGCGCGCTAATGCGTAGTAAAGCCATCCCAATCCGAGGTTTGAATCCTCCACCCGCTGGCCGTGCCCCATGCGGGTCAGCTCCGGGTGCTCGAAGAGCTTGGTAATCCAATCAGTCATCTTCGACGCGCGGGGATTGATGAGTGCGAGCGGGCTTTGGAGCGAAGATGGCCAGGCTTGCAAAGTCGTCGGGTGGCAAATCCCTGACCTCTGGCGGACCTTTGGCTGTTGTCATGGCGCCAGCCTGCCTTATCCAATGCCTGCCGGCAAGCCCTTAAGCTCCCTTCTCACAGGCACTTCCAGATGATGGCGCCCCAGCAGGCAGCCAATGAACAAACGAGGAAAGGGGCTCGTCTAACTTATGGTTGTTTGAGAGACCTAGAGTAACTCCAAACAGCAGGAAGCGAATGATTATGAAAAAGCTTATTTTAGTGGCAGTGATCGGGTTGAGCAGCCTGGCAATCTCGGCGCAGGCGCAGTTCTTTGGGCTTTCCGTCGGCGGGCCTGGCGCCGGATTCTCGCTCGGCATCGGAGGCCCGATTTACGCGGCGCCTGCCGTGGTTCCGGCGCCTGTGGTTGCTTACGCGCCGCCTGTGGCGTATGCGTACCCGCCTGTGGCCTACGGAGCGCCTTGTTACGGTTACGGCCCTGGAGTCGTGATCGGCGGGTGCTACGGTGGCGGTTGGTACGGTCATTATCCCTACTACCGCGGCTACGGTGGTTACTATGGGCGTGGCTGGGGTGGGTATCGTGGCGGATACTGGCACCGTTAAGGGCATGACGGTTCCCGGGCACAGCATGGGCCTGAGCGCTCTGAGCTGACTTAGCTTCTCTGGCAGCGCGAAGCGGCACCCGTGATGGTGCCGTTTCCTTTGTTCCATAGCAGGATGCGGCGAGGGAACGAGGGGCTCTCCTTCAGCGCAGTTCCGACTTGGCGGGTCGCTGTTTTCTCCCTACGATCTGACGCGAAATGAGCCGTTCCCGTCACGTAGCAAAGTTGAGTCCCGGCTCTCGGGACTTGAAATCACCGGACTGCGGATTGGAGCCGCGTCCATGCACAGTTTTGTCTCTGTGCCTTTACCGTTTTACGCGCTCAGCGTGCTAATCCTCTTTTCCGTGTTCGCCTATTTGTCCTATTGCGCACTGATCTGGTTCTGGTTCGCTTTCGGGGGTCAGCTATGAAAGCACCCAACAAGCGCCCGCAGCCGACACGGTTGACGCCTTCTGCCTGTCCCTGCGTCACTCGCCGCGCGGTTCAAGCGCCGCGTTCGACATAATCCGCTATGCGCATCGCAGTCACAGGGGCTTTCGGTTACTCGGGGCGCTATATTGCCAGACGCCTCCTTGCGGCGGGTCACGAGGTTATCACGCTGACGAACTCGATGCATCGCGTGAATCCCTTCGGGGCGACGGTGCCGGCCTACCCGTTCCACTTCGATGAGCCGCACAAGTTGCGTGATGCGTTGCGAGGCGTGCATACGCTGATCAACACGTACTGGGTGCGCTTCGATCATCGGCTGTTTACGCACGGGCAGGCGGTGGCGAACACGAAGGTCTTGTTTTCCGCGGCGAAGGAGGCTGGAGTGCGGCGGATTGTTCATGTCAGCATTACCAATCCCGATCAGACTTCGGATTTGCCTTACTTCCAGGGCAAGGCTGAACTGGAATCCGCTCTCAAATCTCTGGGCGTCTCTTACTGCATCCTCCGCCCGACCGTTCTCTTCGGCAAGGAGGACGTCCTCATCAACAACATCGCCTGGGCTCTTCGTCATCTTCCCCTGGTTGGCGTATTCGGGGCAGGGGATTACCGGCTGCAACCGATTTACGTGGACGATCTTGCCCAGGCTGCCGCGGAGAAGGTGAACGGTGACCGGGATGAGGTTATTGAGGCCATCGGCCCGGAGACCTTCACGTATCGCGAGCTGGTTGCCAGTGTCGGCAGCGCGCTCGGCGTGAAGCGCCGGATCATTTCCGTGCCGCCCGGGCTGGGCTATTGGGGGTGCCGACTGGTGGGGTTGTTTGTGGGGGATGTCGTGATCACCCGCGAGGAGATTCGCGGCCTGATGGAGGGTCGCCTGTACGTGGATGCTCCTCCACTGGGCTCCACGAAATTGACGGAGTGGATCGCCCGTCACCGGGATACGCTCGGGAGGCACTACACCAGTGAGATGGCCCGCCGGATTGACCGGGTAGCTGCGTACCGCTCAAACTGAATGCCTTGCCCAGGCATTGGGTAGAGACGATCCCGCTTGATGGGCTCTCGTCGCCAGGCAGCACCTCGATGCGAAGATGGTTCGCACGGTTTGGATGTGACTGTGCTGATAGTCTCCTCTTCCGTTCTCGCAAGTCATCCTAAATCGCTTGCGGATTTCCGTGCGATGAGCAGGTTGTGTGTCTCGGTGAGTTTTATCGGATCTGGAAGCAACCCATGCCTTGTATATGCTCGTAGGTGCTTAATCCATAGTGACTTGGCCCCAAAGGAATGGAGCGGGGGTCACTTAAGGGCTATAAAGTGTAAGTTCCTTTGGTATAGCAGGTTACGTCATGGCGCTCGAAGTCGTATCTCCGGTGTGTGTCTGGCGAGTCTCCGGCGTGTCTCCGGTGACACTCGCTCGGGGACTGCGATGGCCTACTCGGTCAACCTAAATCGCTTCGGGCACAGGCCGGTTGCGGTGTGTAGCCGTTGGCGAGCGAGCATGCCCGCGCTGCGCTTTGCCGGAATAAGAAGTCCAGGCGCACGGCTGAATTCTTCGGCTTGTAGCGCAGGATTGCATCCTGCTGTATCGCGGACTTGCAGTCCGCAACCTCAGCCGGTCTGACGCCTGTCGGCATGTCCGAGGCCTGCCGAATGCAATTCGGCGATACGGCAGACTGAAAGTCTGCGCTACGCAGAATACTGTGCTGCGCCCATGAGATCTGCCCTGCCAATTGGGTGCTTGACGGGCCTTTGGCGGCTGATAGAGTCGCCGCGTGAATCAATTGCAGAACCCAAGGGGCGCTTGCGCTTTCCCAGTGGCGCGCCTCAGGGGCTAGCACGCACTGTTACCGTGAAGAACCTCAAGATTGCCATTGGCGCAGATCACGGCGGGTTCGAGCTGAAGGGCCAGCTTTTGGGCTTTCTACGGGACAAGGGGTGCTCGGTGCAGGACTGTGGCACGCATAGCAAAGAAGCCGTTGATTACCCACGTATTGCCTATACCGTGGCGCGGTTGGTGGCGGGCGGGCAGTGCGATTTTGGCATCATGATTGATGGCGCGGGCATAGGCTCGGCCATGACCGCCAACAAGGTCCGGGGTGTGCGGGCGGCGGCCTGCTATAACGTGGCACTGGCAAGGAACAGCCGGCAGCATAACGATGCCAACGTGCTGACCCTGGGCGCCGGGCAGACGAACTTCGAACAGGCTGTCCAGATCGTGGAGGCGTTCCTGACGGAGCAGTGCGTTGAAGAGCGCCACCTCAAGCGGGTGCAGCTCATCAACGCCGTGCAAGAGGGCCCGATCGAGGTTGGGCCGCACCAGGCAACGCTCCTTTCCGGCGTCGGGGAGCCGCGCGTGACCCCGCCGCCTCCCAGCCTCGACAATATCGCCAAGCCTGACTTGGAGAAGATCGCTCACCGCGTGCAGGAACTGCTGGCCACGCAGCCCGCGCCGGTTGCGGCTCATGCAGCGCCGCCGCCTCTGGACATCCCCCAGCTTATTGACCACACGATCCTGCGGCCCGACACCACACGGGCGGACATCGAACAGCTCTGCCGCGAGGCGCGCCAGCACAAGTTCTACTCCGTCTGCGTGAACCCCACCTGGGTTTCACTGGCCCGCCAGCTTCTGGACGGCTCGGGCGTGAAGGTTTGCTGTGTGGTTGGCTTCCCGCTGGGCGCGCAGCCCCCCGAAAGCAAGGCCATGGAGGCCCGTGCGGCGATCCGGCAGGGGGCTAAGGAGATTGACATGGTCATTAATGTCGGCGCCCTCAAGAGCGGCGACGACACGCTGGTGCTCCGCGATATCCGCTCGGTCGTGGAGGCATGCCGCGATGGCAGCGCCAAGTGCAAAGTGATTCTGGAAACGTCGCTGCTCAAGAACGACGAGAAAGTGCGCGCCTGCGAGCTGGCTCTCAAGGCCCGGGCTGACTTTGTGAAGACCTCCACAGGCTTCAGTACGGGCGGGGCGACCGTCGAGGACGTGGCGCTGATGAGCCGCATTGTGCGGGATAAGGGACTAGGGGTTAAGGCCTCTGGTGGCGTCCGCTCGCTGGCCGATTTGCGCCGCATGGTGCAGGCCGGGGCGACGCGTATCGGCACGAGCAGCGGCATCAAAATCCTCCAGGAAGCCGCAGGGCAGGAGGTCAGTTCGGGAGGCACAAAATACTAGCTTCGAAAGGACAACTCATGGCAGATCTACGCTCATATATATTTCTGGACAGCCTGCAGCCGCAGGTGGCGTCGTTCTTTGCGACTGTCTCGCAGGGCTTCCTGCCGATTGCCGGGCAGGCATCGCTGTTTGTTGAGATTTCACCGGGCATGGAGATCAACCGGGTCACCGACGTTGCGCTTAAGTGCACCAAGGTCACGCCCGGCATGCAGATCATCGAACGGCTCTACGGTCTGCTGGAGATTCACTCCGAGTCCCAGGCCGATGTCCGATCCGCCGGCGCCGCCATCCTGGACGCGCTCGGTTTGAAGGAGGAGGACCGCTACAAGCCGGTCATTTACAGCAGCAGCGTCATCCGCCTGATCAATGACTATCACACCATGCTGATCAACCGTACCCGGCACGGCAACATGATCCTGCCCGGGCACAGCCTGTTTACGATGGAAGTGGCGCCGGCAGCCTATGCCGCGTTCGCCGCCAACGAAGCGGAGAAGACGGCGGAGATTAACATCCTGGAAATCCGCGCCTTTGGCAGCTTTGGCCGCGTCTATATCGGCGGGGAGGAACAGGATGTGGACGTTGCCTGGAAAGCCGCCGAGGCCGCGATCAAGAGCGTCACGGGCCGTGCGATGAAGGGCGGCGGTGGCGCCTAGCTGACTTTGAAGCAAGCACAATTCACAATTCACACATAACGCAAAGACAACACATATATGGCAGATGCATTAGGCTTATTGGAGACGCGGTCCTTTGCCGCAATGGTCGAAGGCGCCGACGCAATGGTTAAGGCCGCGAAGGTCGAACTGGTCAGCTTTGAAGAGACGGGCGGTGGCTATGTCACCGCGGTCATTCGCGGCGACGTGGCCGCGGTCAAGGCTGCCACCGATGCCGGGCGGCTCGCCGCCTCGCGCGTGGGCGAAATGGTAGCCGTGCACGTCATCCCTCGCCCGCACCCGGGTGTGGATGAGGTGTTGCCGCTGGGCCGCGGCCCCAAGGCAGTCAAGAAGTAACGCGAGCACCGTTGCCGGAAGTGGGCCGCGCGCTCGTTCCCGGCAGGATGCGTCGCCCCGCCCACGTAGGTGGGGCGCGGATTGAAACTATGAATCTTGGCAAGGTAGTCGGGACCGTCGTTGCCACTCGCAAGGAATCCAGCATGGACGGCCTGAAGTTCATGCTGGTGAAACACGTTGACCCCGAAGGCAAGGAAACCGGGAGCCACGTCGTCGCCGCGGACGCGGTAGGCGTCGGGCCTGGGGAACTGGTCCTCATCGCCACGGGCAGCTCTGCGCGGCAGACTCTTGCCACGCAGAACCGCCCCTGCGACGCGGTCATCATGGCCATCGTGGACAGTTGGGAGATTGGCGGAGTGGATAAGTATAAGAAGGACTAGGCGCCCGAAGCGAGAAGCCCTAACTGCACCATGGCCGGCCTAAGTGACCAGGAAGTTGAAGTCATTGCCCAGCGCATCGTCGCAGACCTGACTGACCGCGCCCCGGCGACTCGGGAGCGTCCGGCGCCTCCTTCATTGGCCGGCGAACTCGGGGTGTTTGAGAGCATCGGGCAAGCTGTCCAGGCCGCCGGCGTCGCCTTCGGTGAGTTTGACAAGATGGGCTTGCGGAAGCGGAACACCATCATCGCGGCGATTCGCAACGCCATGCGCGAACACCGCGACGCCCTTGCCAAGGAAGCCCACGAGGAAACCGGGCTGGGCCGCTACGAAGACAAGATCATTAAGAACCTGCTGGTCACGGAGAATACGCCTGGCACCGAGGACTTGCAGCCGCAGGCGGTTACTGGCGACGACGGGCTGAATCTTACCGAGCCTGCCCCTTATGGTGTAATTGCGGCCATCACACCCACGACCAACCCGACCTCGACGATCATCAACAATACGATCGCCATGGTGGCTGCGGGGAATGCCGTCGTATTTAACGTCCACCCGAATGCCAAGCGCGTCTCCTGTCACAACGTCGCGCTGATTAACAAGGCTATCAATGGCGCGGGTGGGCCGAAGAACCTCATCACTTGCATTGCCAACCCTACTGTTGAAAGCGCCCAGGCGCTGATGAAGCACCAAGGCGTGCGACTCCTAGTGGTCACCGGCGGCGGGGGTGTGGTGCAGGCCGCCATGTCGAGCGGCAAGCGCGCTATTTGCGCCGGCCCGGGCAATCCGCCCGTCATGGTGGATGAGACTGCCGACATTGACAAGGCCGCGCGGGACGTGGTCTTCGGTGCCTCCTTCGACAACAATATCATCTGCGCCGATGAGAAGGAGTGCCTCGTCGTTTCCAGTGTTGCCGACGCCCTCATCAAGGCCATGACGTACTACGGCGCGGTGCTCGTAAAGCCGGAGCAGTTGTCGGCGCTGGAGAAGGTAGTCTTCAAGAAGACTCATGGGCCGCGCCAGGAAGCTGAGATAGATCGTTCCCTGATCGGCAAGAACGCCAGCGTTATCCTTGGCAAGGCTGGCATCCCTTGCGATGACACAGCGCGATTGGGCCTCGTCGAAGTGGATCACGATCACCCGTTGCTTTGGACTGAGCAGATGATGCCTATTCTGCCGGTCACGCGCGTGCGGGACGCCGACGAGGGCATTGACTTCGCCATCGCCTTGGAGCATCCGCGCAGGCACACCTTTGTCATGCATTCGGAGAACCTGTCGAACCTCAGCCGCATGGCCCGCGAGTGTAACGCCAGCGTCTTCGTCAAGAACGGCCCATCGCTGGCGGGGCTCGGTTGGAAGGGCGAAGGCTTCACGTCGTTTACTATCGCCAGCCCTACAGGCGAAGGGATGACCAGCCCGCGAAGTTTCTCCCGCTGGCGCAGGTGTACGCTGGTCGGCGCATTCAGGATCGTCTAATGAGGACATACCCAACCCTGGCGGTCATCGAGTTTGCCAGCATCGCCGACGGCATCTTCTGCACCGATGCGCTGCTGAAGAAGGCGCCGATTGCCATGATCAAATCCGGCACGGTCAGCCGCGGGCGCTACTTGATCATCATTGGCGGCTCGACTGCGTCGGTCGAGGAATCCCTCAACCAGGCGCTCGCCGTCGGCCAGGCCAGCCGCCTGGACCACGCTTTCCTGCCGGACGTTCACCCCCAATTGCACGACGCGGTCCTAGGCCAGCGTCAGCGTGTCATGCAGGAGGCGGTGGCAATCCTTGAGACGGAGACTGTGGCTGCCAACGTCCGCGCCGCCGAGTCGGCCCTGAAGGGCACAAGAGTGCGCCTGGTGGAATTGCGCCTGGCCGACTACGAGTTGTCCGGCAAGGCGATCAGCCTCTATAATGGTGAATTGCATGAGGTGCAGGCGGCGATGGAAATGGCCGGGGATTTCCTGCGTGGCCGGAAGGAATACGTCCAGCACCGCATCATCTGCGAGCCGCACGAGACGTTGACGAAGCATCTCGCCGAGGGCACGCGCTTCGCCGCCGCCGAGCCGATCGAGCTGGAGGGCGAGGAGGTTTCCTGATGCTGCTCGGCAAGGTCATTGGCACCCTGACGCCGTGCGTGGTCTATAAGGGCCTGGAAGGCGTTCCCATGCTTTGGGTGCAGCCGTTGGACAAGCACGGCAGCCCCAAGGGCGAGCCGCTTGTTGCCTGCGACTCCACGCGCGCGGCCGGCACCGGCGAGCTGATCTACTACGAAGGCGGGCGCGAAGCCGCGATGGCGCTGGACCCGTGGTTTGTCCCGGTGGATCACACCATTATCGGCATCGTGGACGACCTCCACATCCCGGCATGACCATCGGCACCGTCAGAGGGGACATTGTCTCGACCATCAACCACCCTTTCTACACCGGCAAGAGGCTGCTGGTCGTCGAAAAGGAAGACTTTGCTGGCAAACCGGGCGGCTACCTCATCGCTGTGGACGGCGGCGTTGGTGCCGGCGTCGGCGAAAAAGTGTTGGTCATTGACGAAGGCAACTCCGCCCGCCAGGTCGTCGGCGATGCCAACGCGCCTGTCCGCTCGATTATAGTCGGCATAATTGACCGCATTGACGCCGAGGCTTAGGTTGCCTCTGGCGTGAGATTTGAAGCCACAGTAGAGGCAGGCGGCGAAGGCGGTTACGTCGCAAGCTGCGAAGACCCGCAGTGCAGCGGCCACGGCCTGAGCCCCACCAACGCCCTCGACGCCCTCCGCGAAGAAATCCGCTATCGGCTCGAACTCTGCCCCTGCACAGGCGTCAGCGACGACTTCGTGGAACTGGACGTCGTCTCTGGCATGTAGCGGCAGGCATCTTGCCTGCCAATAGGGGGGTATCCTGCTGCCCGGAGTGCTTCTCGAATCATCCAGCGTCACACGCAACTAAGGACTATTCCGCCGGACACGATGCCCGGCTCTACGGCAGGGCGGATGCCTGCCGCTACATCAACTGCGGCGCCTCGGGCATGCACTCAGTTTGCCTTCCCTTTCCGGTTGCCGCGCTTTGGGTTAGCTTCCGACGTGAAAGCCACACGACTGGAAGCCTTTAGCGACGGCGTCATTGCGATCATCATCACCATCATGGTGCTGGAGTTGAAGGCTCCACAGGACATCGGAGTGATCGGGTTGAAGAGGGTGCTGCCGGTGTTCTTGAGTTACGTCCTGAGCTTCATCATCGTCGCCATCTACTGGGTGAACCATCATCACCTGATCCATCTCGCGCAGAAGGTGGACGGCAAGATCCTCTGGGCGAATATCAACCTGCTGTTCTGGATCTCGCTCTTCCCGTGGGTAACGGCCTACTTGGGCGCAAACTACAAGAATTCGCTGGCCGTCGCGCTCTACGCGATTGTCGCTACGGCGTGCGGTGCCTCGTTTTACCTGCTGCGCAGTACCATCGCCTGCCATCATCGCGGAGACGAGAGGCTGCAAGCGCTGCACTGTCGCATGGGCCGGAAGAACTTGCTCGCTCTGGCTATCTACATCACGGCCATTCCGATGGCATGGGTCGCCATACCGCTCTCTTTATTCCTCATTGCTTTGCCGGCCATCATGTACTTCATGCCGGACCGCCAGCTCGAGATACTCCAGGAGGCGGAACCCCATCATCAGTGATCTTCGGGTTGGCGGCATCCGGCGCGGCTCGGGGAGCGAATAAACTGGTGTTTGCGATACTTGGGTGTGCATTCCCTGATTGACATACCGAGACATTCTGTTAAGTACATGTTGCGGCGCATTGGATGCGCATCGCTGGTTTGGCCGCTCCAGGTTGGAGCGTATGAGAAAGGTCAATATGAAAGGCGCTAAGCTGCCTCTGTTCGTATCGAGCTTGCTGGTAGTCCTTGGTTTCCTGGCCGCTCCCACTCCAGGCCTCGCACAACATCCTCCCTACGTTTACATCTGGTCGCCCACCAACGGCGCCATGTATCTCGCGCCGGCCAACCTGACGCTCTACGCACGAGCCGTGGGGAACACCAACCCGGTGCAGACGGTGCAGTTCTTTGCCGGCAGCACCAGTCTGGGCGTGGTCACGAACCTTCCGGGCGTGTTGGTTACGAACGTGGAACCGCTCTACCCGCTGGCTTGGTCCAATGTCTTAGCGGGCAATTACGCGCTCACCGCGGTGGCTACTGACATCGTGGGACTGTCCACGACCTCGTCGGTAGTGAACATCAACGTCGTTACCAACTTCCCCCCTCCGCCCCCAGTGCGACCGTCCGTTGCGATTTACTCTCCGACCAATGGCGCGCGGTACCTAGCCCCGGCGAACCTGATCCTTTATGCGCGGGCCGTGGAGACGACCGGCACGGTGCAGACGGTAGAGTTCTTTGCGGGGACCACCAGCCTGGGTGTAGTGTCGAACAGCAGCCAGGTAGTGGTCACGAATGTCAGCAGTCAGCCGCTTTTCCCTCTGGCGTGGTCCAGTGTGGTGGTGGGCAACTACGAACTCAGGGCCTTGGCTACAGATGCCCGTGGGATGACAGCCACTTCGTCCGTGGTGAATATATCCGTGATTAGCAATATCCCGCCACCCAACCTGCCGCTAACGGTCGGCTTCTACTATCCGACCAATGGGCAAACCTTCACCGCGCTGGCCAACATCGGCGTCCATGCCTGGGTGACGGATTCCAACGTGGTGCGGACCGTGCAGTATTTTGCGGGTACCAACAGCATCGGCATCGTCAGTAACACCGCGGGCGTGCTCCTCACGAACACGACGTCGGGGAATCCCTTCTTCCTGCTCTGGAGCAACGTACAGGCGGGCGCTTACGCGCTCACGGCGGTGGCCACCGACTCGGGTGGCAATGTGGCCACGTCCGCCCCGGTGAATATCACCGTCCTGTCGCCACCGCCGCCCCCTAACATACCTCTGGCCGTCGGCTTCTACTATCCGACCAACGGGCAGACCTTCACCGCGCCGGCCAACATCGGCGTCCATGCCTGGGTGACGGATTCCAACGTGGTGCGGGCCGTGCAGTACTTTGCGGGCACTAACAGCATCGGCACCGTCAGCAACACGGCAGGTTTGCTGCTTACGAACACGACGTCGGGGAATCCCTTCTTCCTGCTCTGGAGCAACGTACAGGCGGGCGCTTACGCGCTCACGGCGGTGGCCACCGACTCGGGCGGCAATGTGGCCACGTCCGCCCCGGTGAATATCACCGTCCTGTCGCCACCGCCGCCGCCCAACCATCCGCCGGAGGTGCGGATCATCAGCCCGCCCAATGCCGCGGCGTTCCGGTTCCCGGTGAATGTCCCGATCTACGCCTACGCGCACGACGCGGACGGGTTCGTCACGAGCGTCGAGTTTTTTGCCGGCACCAACAGCCTGGGTTTGGGCAGCACTCTGGCGTATGGCACTAATCCCCCGCCCTCAAGCTATTACACCAATATATTCTCCATCATCTGGAGCAACCCGCCGACTGGCTCTTACGCGCTGACGGCCAAAGCCACTGACAACAGCAACGCGTGCAGCGTTTCGTTCCCCGTCAACATCACCATCCTGCCGCCCTTGCCGCCGCCACCGATCAATCACGCCCCGATAGTCGGTATCGTCGCTTCTGACCCGGTGGCGATCGAAGGCACCAATTGCTGGGTCTGGTCGAGCCCGACGAATGCGTCGCCCGCTTGGACCAACTGGCCGAACGTCCCCAGAACGCTCGTTACCAACTGCGGTCCGAAGAACGCCACTTTCACCGTGCTGCGCTCGGGCGACACGAATACCGACCTCACCGTGACCTATACCTTCGGCGGCACAGCCAGCAACGGTGTGGATTACGTAGCGCTCCCCGGCTCGGTGGCAATACCGGCCGGACAGCACGAGGCGATGATCTCCGTGGTGCCGCTCGACGACGGCGCGCCCGACATCATCAGCACCGTTATTCTCAAGCTGACGCCGTCCACCGACAAGCCGGCGGATTACTTCCTGGGCTCGCCCGTGAGCGCGGAGGCGGTCATCTTCGACAGCGTCGCCCCCAACCCGCAGACCGGCGCCTTGTCCGACAAGACGTTCCATATCAATGCGGCTGGGCCCAACGGAGCGTGGTTCCATGTCGAGTACTCGACGAACATGCTGAGTTGGAAGGCGATCTGCACCAACCAGGTAGTGAACGGCTGGATTGATTTCATAGATCCGAATGCGTCCTCCGCCCGGTCCCGGTTTTACCGGGCTGTGCCAGAGAGCAACCCGCCGCAATAGACGGCGCCGCGCAGTACGGCGGATTTGCCATCGGCCATCTGCCATTGGCACATGGGTATCGTGCTTCCGGCTGGGCCGCGCTCTGCCAACATGAAAAGCGGCAGTTCAACCTTATGAGCATGAAGGGTTCGGGGACCAGCATCGCCGCTCGTGTCTGCCTTCTGGCGCTGGCCGCGCTGTTGCCCGTGGGCGTGCTGGCGGACGGCAAGGTCATCCCGCAACGCGCGTTCGCCATCCCGCAGTCCCCGACCAGCAGGCCCTGCTCCATTACGCCAACGGTACCGGGACGCGTGGGCGCACTATTCCTCAAGACTATCCCATCCCCTTACCAACTTCTTTACCGGCGAGCCCATCAGGTTCGAGGCCTCACCTGGCAACGTCGTCCTCCGGCCTGCCGTCCAACTTGCCACCATTGCTGCCACGGACGCTCCGCGGTTCGTCACGAACGGCTACGAGCTCGTCTGGCATGACTTGGACGGCGCTGGAGCGGTCACCAATTCAGTGCCGCTGTTGCCACATTGAAGCCGCCTGTCGTCGCACCCTATTTCATGGTGGCATGTCGGTGCCAACTCCCCTCGACTGTCCTATTCCTGGACATCGCCTGCCCCCGCCCTATCGCTAGCAGGCAGCCCTCTGTAAGCTGACCTCCCGCTGGCACCTCCATAGTACCTCCGTTCTCCCTCCGATCTCCCTCCGTTATCCCTCCGTCATACCTCCGTTCAAGAATGGAGGGACAACGGAGGGATAACGGAGGGAGATCGGAGGGAGAACGGAGGGAGAATGGAGGTATTAACTAGGTGCCAGCGAGGGATCGCGACACAGGGCGGTGGGGGAAGCAACGTGCCGCTGTAGTGGCCGCTGGGGCTGGCATGATTAGGTTAGCGTTGCGTTTGGGGTAGGCCTCTAACCCACACTGGGCGCCCTTGACCGAGCCTGACGTATTGAGCACACCTACCAGCATCATCGGCAAAGGCGAGCGGCGCGTGGACGCCCTGGGCAAAGTCACCGGGCGCGCGAAGTTCGCCGCTGACTCGTCTGCTATTGGCCATTGGGTGCGGCGGCTGCGCTGTACCCTGCCAACTTGAGAAGCGGTGGTTAAGTTAAATGTGACCAGAGAGTCTCCCGGCGAGGCTTGCAATCACCGCGGGTTATGGAATGGTTCAAAGTGAAGCTACGTTGATGCGATCTGTCAGATCGTGCAATGCACCGGGCGACTGGAGTCCCCACGCTGAGAAGGCAGGCTGTCTTCAACCTCTGGCTGTCCGAATCCAGCTATGGTGTTTGGTCGTAACCGCCTTTTGCAACTCCTGGCCTGGCTGCCGGTGGCCTCTGCGTTGAGCGCCCCGGGCGGCGTGATCGAGTTTAACCGCGATGTCCGGCCCATCCTGTCGGAGAACTGCTTTGTTTGCCACGGGCATGACCCGCACAACCGCAAAGCCAAGCTGAGGCTCGACGTCCGGGAGGTGGCGGTCGAGCGGGGCGCAATCGTTCCGGGCAAGCCGGGGGAGAGCAAGCTCGTGGAACACATCTTCGCGGAGAATCCCGACGACCTTATGCCGCCGCCTGAGAGCAACCGGGCCCTTACGCCGGCGCAGAAGGCGCTGCTGAAGGAGTGGATTGATGCCGGCGCTGCCTACGAACCGCATTGGGCCTACATCAAGCCGAGGCGGCCCGAGGTCCCGCAGACCAAGGACGCGAACTGGGTGCGCAACCCCATAGATGCTTTCATCCTGGAGGGCCTGGAAGCCAAACATATCCAGCCTTCCCCGGAGGCGGACAAGCGCACCTTGCTGCGCCGGCTTAGCTTGGACCTGATTGGGCTGCCTCCCACGCCTGAGGAGGTCACGGCCTACCTGGCCGACACCCGCCCCGGTGCCTACGAACGCCAGGTGGACCGGCTGCTGCGGTCGCCCCATTTCGGCGAGCGCATGGCCGTGCCGTGGCTCGACCTCGCACGGTATGCAGACACCGTCGGCTATCACGGTGACCAGAACCAGAATAACTTCCCTTATCGGGATTATGTGATTGCTGCCTTCAATCACAACAAGCCCTTCGACCAGTTTACCATCGAGCAACTAGCGGGCGGCCTGCTGCCGCAGCCGTCAGCCGAGGCGCGGATTGCCACCGGGTTCAACCGCCAGAATATGGTGACGCGTGAGGGCGGCGCCCAAACCAAGGAATACCTGGCCAAATACGCCGCCGATCGGGTGCGAACGGTCTCGATGGCCTGGCTGGGCTCGACCATGGGCTGCGCCGAGTGCCACGACCACAAGTATGATCCCTTCACGTCGAAGGACTTCTACCAGATGGAGGCGTTCTTCGCGGACCTCAAGCAGTGGGGCGTCTATGCGGACTACCCTTACACTCCCGCCGTCGAGCTCAAGGGCTACGGCAATGATCACCCGTTTCCACCAGAGATACAGGTGGACAATCCTTACCTTCAGCGACGGATTGCAGACCTGGAGCGGAAGGTGGCGGCGGTCCACGACGCCGCGTCCGCGAAGCTGAAGGCGGATGGGCGGCGTCAGGCGGCGTTCCAGGAGTGGTGCTCCCAGAGCCGCGCTTTCCTGCAACGATGGCCCGACGGCTGGGCCACGCCGCGACCAGAGGTCACGTTCACGCTCAAGGACACGAACGCGGTGGTGGCCACGAACTTTAGCGTCGGCGCGGACGCCACCATCTCGTTCAGCGACCAGCCGAAAGAGGGCCTAACGGTGACACTGCCGCTGGCGGGCATGTGGGTGTCCGCCATCCGGCTGGAGGTGGTCGCGCAGGAGGTGAAGGAGGAGAAGAAGACGGCCCGGAAGAAGCGCAATGGCACGGCTATAGCTCCCTCAGCAAGTTTGAGGTCCGGGGGCAAGGAAACCAAGCTGCCGTTCCATTTCGGCGAGGCGGATCAGGAGGAAGAGCGTTATGCGATGAGCCTGCCGATCATTGGCGTGACGGACCTTTGGCAAATCACCACGAACGACGAGCGCCAGACGGCGGTGTGGCTGCTACAGAAGCCGGTGCAGGCCAAGGCGGGCGACGTGCTGGTGGTCAGCCTGGGAAATGCCGCCGTGGCTTCGGCGCGTGTTTCGGCCACACCTTTTCCCTCGGCTGAACCTTTGCAGGCGGGCCTCGGCAAGCCGATGCGCTTAGCACTGAGCCATACGACTGGGCGACCGACCGCCACAGAGCGGGACTTGCTTCACCGCACTTTCCTCCTGGCCTCCCAGTGGGACACCAATGCGGTCGCGCAAGTTCGAAAGCTGCAGGGTGAGATACGCGAGTGCCGCGGCGGCCGTGCATTTACCATGGTGTCGGTCTCGTGCGAACCGGCAGTGACGCGCGTGCTGCGGCGCGGTAATTGGCAGGACGAGAGTGGGGAGATCGTCCAGCCCGCGACTCCGCACTTCCTGCCCCAGCTTCCAAACCCGGCGCAGCGGCGACTGACACGGCTGGACCTGGCACACTGGCTGGTGTCACCGGAGAACCCCTTAACGGCGCGGGCGGTGATGAACCGGCTATGGAAGCAGTTCTTCGGCATGGGTATTTCCGCGGTGGTGGATGATCTGGGCGCCCAAGGCGATTGGCCCGTGCAGCCGGAGTTGCTGGACTGGCTGGCGTGCGAGTTCATGACGCCGGCGGTGAATGACGACGGGCGAATGACGAAGGACGAAGGAATGCCAAAAGCACGACGGGGACCAGCAAGCCAGGCCGTGAGCTCCCGACGGCGGTCTCCGGGTTCTCCGCATGCCTGGGACGTGAAGCACATGGTGAAGCTGATGGTCATGTCCGCGACCTATCGCCAAGACTCGAATCAGCGTCCTGACGTGAGAGAGATTGACCCGAACAATCGGTTGATTGCCTGCCAATCGCCCCGCCGTCTGGAGGCGGAGTTCGTGCGCGACAACGCCCTGGCCATCGCGGGTCTGCTGAATGAGGACGTCGGCGGGCCGAGCGTTCACCCCTATCAGCCGGCGGGCTACTATGCGAACCTGCAGTTCCCCGACCGCGATTACTATGCGGATAAGGACGAGCGCCAGTACCGGCGGGGTGTTTATATGCATTGGCAGCGCGAAGGCAGACGAGACTTCCGAGCGCTGGCGTGGCGTGGTGAATCCGCCGCACTTCCCCGTGCGGGCGAAGCGCGTTATTCATCTGTGCATGGCAGGTGGCCCCTCGCACCTGGAGAGTTTTGATTACAAGCCCGAGCTAAAGCGCATTGATGGTCAGCCATTTCCGGCTTCCTTCACCAAAGGACAGCAGCTCGCCCAATTGCAAAACACGGAGCTGAAGGCGCGCGGTCCATTTGTCGAGTTCAAGAAGCACGGCAAATCCGGGCAGGAGATTTCCAGTATATTCCCCGCGATTGCCGGCATCGCGGACGACATCTGCATCGTGCGCTCGATGTACACCGACCAGATCAACCACGACCCCGCGCACGCCTTCATGAATACCGGCTCGATCATCAAGGGCCGCCCCAGCATGGGTTCTTGGCTGCTTTACGGACTAGGCGCGGAAACCGACGACCTGCCCGGTTTCGTCGTGCTGACTTCCCAAGGCAAGTCAGGCTTGCAGCCGATCTCGGCGCGCCAATGGTCGAGCGGGTTCCTGCCCAGCAAATTCCAGGGCATACTCTTCCAATCGAAGGGCCAGGCGGTCCATTACGTCGGCAACCCCGAAGGCGTGTGCCAAAGCACGCAGCGGCAAGTGATTGAGGAGGTTAATCGCCTCAACGGCATGCTCGCGGAGGAGCGCATTGACCCGGAGATTCAGACGCGCATCAGCCAGTATGAGTTGGCCTTCCGCATGCAGACTTCCGTGCCGGCCCTCACCGACTTCTGCAGCGAGTCCAAGAGCACCCTCGAACTCTATGGCGTGAAGGAGCCGGGCGACGGCAGCTTCGCGTCGAATTGTCTGCTCGCCCGACGGCTGGCCGAACGGGGCGTCCGCTTCATCCAGCTTTATCACCGCGCGTGGGATCACCACGGCGACATCGAGAAAGACATGCCGGTCGCCGCCAAGGACGTGGACCAGGGTTCCGCCGCGCTGGTGAAGGACCTCAAGCAGCGGGGCATGCTGGACGACACGCTGATTATCTGGGGCGGGGAGTTTGGCCGCACGCCGATGGGGCAGGGCACTGGCCGCGATCACCACATCCATGCCTTTTCCGTCTGGCTGGCCGGCGGCGGGATCAAGGGCGATCTCACTTGGGGCCGGACCGATGAACTCGGCTATCGCCACATTGAGGATGAGCAAAAGGTGCATGTCCACGACCTGCACGCGACGATGCTCTATCTATGCGGCATTGATCACAAGCGATTGACCTACCGCTTCCAGGGCCGCGACTTTCGCCTGACGGATGTGGCTGGCGAGGTCGTAGAGGGTATAGTCGCTTAAACGGCCTCGGCGGCTGCTCTGGTTGGACGTTGGTGTGAGCTCAGATTAACTTCTGGCAACCAGGCGGAAGTCTTGTGTATGCTTGCGCGACCAAATACTGAAGATGGTTGGCCGACTCGAAGTCGTGATGAAGCTCACCCCAGTACGGTTGTCCATTCTCTTATCACTGGCGTGGGTGTTCTGCTTGCCACCGACAAAGGTACCGGCGCAAACCAACCTGCCATTGCTCACCGCCGCCAGGCAGGTCAAACAGCTCACGCTCGAGCAGGCGACTCTGCAGTATCCTGTGCGAGTTCGGGCGGTGGTCACTTTTGCGGACGAGCCGCACGGGCAGTTGTTTGTCCAGGATGAAACGGAGGGCATCTTTGTTGAAATCCAAGGCGATTACGACTTCCGCCTGCGGACCGGCCAGCTTTTGGAAATCGAAGGAGTGAGCGCCCCGGGCGGCTTTGCCCCGGACATCGTGCCGCGGCGACTGACCTTGCTCGGCGAAGCCCTGCTGCCGGAGCCCCACCAGGTCAACTTCGACCAAATGGCCGCGGGGCAGGAAGATTGCAACTGGGTTGAATTCAAGGGCATCGTGCGCTCGGTGCGTCCGGAGCCGTTAGCCTGGGCAGGTCTGACCCTCGTGGGGGGCGGCGGCAGGGTCATCGTTCCTATCGGCAATCCTGACCTGGAAAGGTGTGAGCGATTGGTGGATGCCGAGGTCTCCGTCCGCGGGATCTGCATCGCGCAGTTCAACAGCAAGGAGCAACTGAGCCAGGTGGCTATCCAGGTGCCCAGCATGACCGACGTCTCGGTGACGAAGCCGGCGCCCGCCAATCCCTTTGCAGGGCCGCTTCGCAAGAACAGCCAACTCCTCCAATATGCGTCCCGGGAAGAACACGGTCATCGAGTGAAAGTACGGGGAGTAGTGACCTTCCAGCAACCGGGGCGAACCCTATTCATCGCCGACGAAACCCAGGGCCTCTGCATTCAAACCCGGCAAACCACCCCGGTCCAACCCGGCGACCTGCTCGAGGCGCTGGGATTTCCTGCCACCGGCGAATACGTATCCCCGGTCTTGCAGGACGCGGTGTTCAGAAAGATCAAGGCCGGGGCGCCGCTGCCCGCGCTCAAGATCACGCCGGAAACCGGGTCGCGCGACACGAACCATGCGTCTTTGGTTCAGCTGGAAGCGGTCGTGCTCCACCGGGCGCGGCGTCTGCGCGAGCAAACCCTGGACTTGCAGTCCGGTAGCGTCGTCTTCGATGCGCACCTGGATGCGGCCCCGGGTCTGAAAGACCCGTTAGCCTCCATCCCGGATGGCAGCCGGGTCCTAGTCACCGGCATCTGCCTGGTCCCGGCCAACTTGAATATCTTGTCCCCAAGACCCCAAGCCTTCAGCCTGCTCCTGCGTTCGGCGGCGGAAGTGAGATTGCTTGAACGTCCTTCGTGGTGGACTGTCCCTCATACCCTTTGGGTTCTGGCGGCAACCTTGGCTGTTTTCTGCGCCTCGCTGGCCTGGGTGGCGGTGCTGCGCAACCAGGTCAAGGCCCAGACCAGAATCATCCACGCGAAGGCCCAGCGCGAGGCCGCCCTCGAGGAACGCACCCGCATCGCCCGCGACCTGCACGACGAGTTGGGTTCCAGCCTCACGCAAATCACCCTCTTGAGCGATCGGTCTGAATTGGAGGCCCCCTCGGAACTGCCAGCTAACGTTCGCAAGATCGGTGCCACCGCCCGGGAAATGGCGCAGTCCTTGGATGAGATAGTCTGGGCGGTAAATCCCGAACACGACAGCCTCGAGGGCTTGATCGAGTACTTCTCCCAATCCGCAGACGACTTCCTGGAGGATACGCCGATTCGCTCCCGCGTGAAGCTGCCGGCCGCTCTGCCCCGTTGCACCGTCCCGGCCGAGGTCCGGCACCAGCTTTTCCTTGCGTTCAAGGAAGCGCTTAATAACGCGGTCAAACATGCCGCCGCGTCCGAAATTCAAATCGAGCTGACTGCCGAGCCGGGACAGTTCCAGATTACAATCGCCGACAACGGAGTCGGCTTTGACCCGGCTTCCCGTCATAACGGGGGAAGCGGACTGAAAAACATGCGTCGGCGATTGGAAGCCATCGGCGGGCAATTCGAGCTTTGTAGCCGGCCGCAGCAGGGCACGCGCATTAAGATGTCCATCCCCTTGGAGGCGTGAAACGTGAAACGTGAAACGTAAAGGGCGCCGCGCTCGACTTCCACGCATCACGTTTCACGCATCACGTTTCACGAGTCATGCCCTCCCCCATCCCCACCTTTGTAGGGTAGATACCGCCGCCGGTTTTTGGTATTTTTCCAGCCAGTGCAAATCAACGTTGCCATTGTCGAGGACGACCCTAGGGTGCGCGAGGAGTTGGCCCGGTTGATTGATCGCGCCGAGGGCTTCAAGTGTCTCGGAACCTATCCCGATGGCGAAACGGCGCTGGCAGACATCCCGCGAAAGCGGCCCGACGTCGTGTTGATGGACATCAATTTGCCGGGCATGTCCGGCATCGAGTGTGTTCGCCGCTTGAAGGCGGCCCTCCCCTCAGTCCAGATTGTCATGCTCACGGTTTATGACGAAGTGGGGCAGCTCTTCAACTCGCTGATGGCCGGGGCTTGCGGCTATTTGCTCAAGCGCACTCCCTCCGACAAGCTATTGGAGGCCATCACGGAAGCCCGCCTGGGGGGAGCGCCCATGACCCGCAAGATTGCGCGCAAGGTCGTCCAATATTTCCATCAAGCGGGCGCGGTTTCGACGGAGGCGGGGAGCCTCTCCAAACGCGAGCAGGAAACCCTGGCTTTGCTCGCCGAGGGGTTCCGTTACAAGGAGATCGCTGACAGAATGGGTATCAGCTTCAACACTGTCCGCGAATACGTGCACAGCATTTACCAGAAACTGCACGTGACCTCGCGCGCTGAGGCACTGCTCAAATACCAGCGCCACCCCGCCGGAGTGAGTCCGGTCCCCCCATCCCATTAACTTCGCCCATCAGTCCATCCCTACATTTGTGGGGATTGCCCGACGCCTCTGTTTTTGCCATTATCACCGTGAATTGACAGGCCCAACATAACGAAATACAAAGACAACCAGACTAAATCCCAACACAATATGCACCTCCTGAAAGTATGCGCGACAGCCAGCGTCGCCTTTGCAGCAGTCCTCCAGCTTAACGCCCAAGTCCTCTGGTCTGATAACTTCTCCAGTTACAACACCGGTTCACTGGACTCGAACGACGGCAGCGGTCCAAACCAGGCGCCCAACGGCGGCCCGGGCAACCCCTGGTGGGGCCCTGGTGCTCCCAATGCGTACGTTCTCGCCTCAACGGCCAGCGGTATTACCCCGTACCCAGGTGACACCCACCTGATCTCCGCTAACACTGCCGGTCCTTACTATGGTGAGGATGAAGTAAATCTAGCCCACCGGTTCAACGGGGGAAATAATTTTCTGGGCAACATCTCCCTTTCCTGGGCTTTCTATGATCCGGCCGGCTCCGGCAAGAACGCCTCGGGCTTCCAGGATTTCGTGATCCTGGGCGGCTATCAGTCTGCGGACGGATACACCTCGACTAAGGATTACACTGGGAGCGGGGAGGACCTGCAGAGCAGCTATACCGCTGGCGACGACCTGTTGTGCCTGGGCGCCTACAGCGGTGGAAACACCTCCTTTTACCAGGTCAGGGTGCTTAACAGCAGCACACCAACCCAAGGAGCGAGCTTGATCTCCGGTGGCTGGTACAACACGACTGCTGCCCGCACGGTGGGATGGCACACCGCGTCAATCGTGCTGGGCGCGCCTAACGGCGCCAATACTCCCGTGAGTATGTATATTGACGGCACTGATGTGCTGGATGAGGTGCTGGGCCCATCGAGCATGGACGCGCTCAACAGCCTCATTGTAGATGGTGCCTGGGGCAGCCAGTACGGGGCGTACGACAACTTCGTCCTGAGCCAGGTTCCCGAGCCCGGCCCCGGCGTGCTGCTGGTCCTCGGCGGGCTCAGTGTCTTGGCCCTGCGCCGCCGCAAGTAGGCAATTCCTGTCAGTCTCCAAGGGCCGCTCTTCGGGGCGGCCCTTTTTCGTTCTGCCTTCCCTTGTGCGCCCCGCTTTTCTGAACTCCGGAATTGGAGTCCTGGTCGTTGGCAGGAGACCACGGATAGTCTCGGCCTCGGCTTCAATGTTGTCAGGGACTGCGGGCAAACCGTTCCATCCCTACGATTGTGGGGGTTGCCCGTCTTTTCGATTCTCTGTCATGCTCTACCCGTTGTGCTGTGTAACCCAGTAAACCTTAAGAGAATAACGTCCTTCAACAGCTCGCCGCAGTGACCAAATAAATCATATATCCGCAACCGTTCAAACCCAATGTATTACTTATGAAGATCCCCCAGTTGAAATTGTGTCTGCTCGCCGCCGCCTCCGCGCTGGCGCTCCTCTGGACCGCGCCTTCCGCGCGAGCTAACGTCTATGCCACCGACATCAAGCTCAATGGCAGCCTGCTCAGCGGCATAACCGTTCCCACCGGGACCTCCGTCCCCATCACCTTCGTTCTCAACCAGGCTGCCACCTACGGCACTACCATCAACATTCTGTCGGGCAGCACCGTCGTGCGCACCATCACCATCGCCTCTGGCAGCGCCGGCACCTTGCAGGGCCTCAATACTGTCACTTGGGACGGCAATGATAACTCCGGCCATCCCCTCCCATCCGCCACCTATACGGTCAGCATCACCGCCGCCGCCGCCAGCCTTGGCAGCAGTTGGACGCAGTTTACGGTGAACGCCAAGTCCAACAGCCTGAACTCGGCTTTCGGCATGGCGATCAACAACAACTCCGCCAGCCCGTACTACGGGCGCGTGTTCGTGGGCAACAAGGTGGCCGGAACTTCCGCCCCCGGCAATGCTTGCTCACAGGGCATCCTGAAGCTCAACGCCGATGGCAGCCCGGCCGACGAAGGAGAGTGGGGCCTCCCCTCAGGCTTTTCCTGGGACAGCGGTTTTGATCCCTTTGGTCTGAGGTATGGCCAGGACGACAAACTGTATTTCTTAGACTTCCACTACCAGGGCGACATTTGGGCCACCGACATGAAAGCGACCGCGGCCGCCACGCATGTGTTGCAGGCGGCTAATTATGCCAGCAACCCCTACCCTAATGTCAACAACAACTGGGGTTGGCGGTCCTTTGATGTCGTTGGCTCGGGCAGCAACGGGAAGTTCTTTCTGGGTGACGCCGACTCCAGTAGTGACGGCGGGGCCGGCGTTTTCTACTGGCCGATGGTCAATGGAGTGGCCAGCGGTACGGCGGGCACCCAGGTTGTCGGGGACGGTTCCGGTTCCTCCCAGCTTTTGGGCTCCGATGGAGGTGTTTTCGTGGACGCCAACAACCATGTCTATGTTGGCCAGCAGTTGGGCAGTGGGGATGGGTACGGGGACACGGTCAGCGTCGGTGCCTCGGCGCCGGCGGTCAAGGCCTTCAACTGGGACGGAACCCATACCGTGAGCGCCGCGGCCATTTGGACCGCCGACGCTAATAATAGCAATTTCCAGGAGGAGTGGGACATCGCCTTGGACAGCCGGACGAATCCGAATTATGTGGCAGTTCCTTTTGCCGCGGGCACCAGCGGCAACGGCGGCCTCCAGGTTCTGTCGGCGGCTACCGGGTCGCAAGTGGCCTTGATTGACAATAACGAAGAGTACTGGGGGCTGGCGTTCGACGGCGTTGGCAATCTCTACGGCTGCGAATCTACCCACGGCTACGTCCGCGGTTATTCGCCGCCCGGCGCCAGCACCAACACCACCGTGGCCTACCCCACCCTGGTCATCGTTTCCAAGCCGGTCATCACGCAGCAGCCTCAATCCATGTGGACCTTTGTCGGCGGTGTGGCCAGCTTTTCCGTGACCGCCTCCGGCAGCCTGCCTCTCTATTATCAATGGAACTTGAACAACAGCCAAATCTCCGGGGCCACCAGCACCAGCTACTCTCTGAGCGGCGCGACGCTGGCCAACGCCGGCAGCTATACGTGCGTCATCACCAACTCCTTAGGCTCGATCACCAGCGCCGTCGCGGTACTGACGGTGATCAATCCTACGAACACCGACGGCTATGCCAGCACCGTCCTTAACGACGGTCCGATGGCCTACTACCGCCTGGACGAGACCAGTGGCACCGTCGCCCACGATATCTGGGGCGGCTACAATGGCGTATATAACAGCGCCACCTTAGGCCTGCCTGGCTTCTCATCCATTGACCCCGACACCGCCGCCGGCTTTGGCCCCGGCCCCAACAGCTATGTCGGCAGCATTCTCGGCATAGACGGCTTTGCCTCCTCAACTGATACCACGGCCTTTTCAGTAGAGGCTTGGGTCAATGGCCCGGCCAGCCAGACCAGTGGCGCCGGCATCATCACCAAGGGCACCGGCTCGGGCGGCGAGCAGTTCAACCTGGACGTGTATAATGGCGTGTTCCGCTTCTTTGTGCGCGACTCTGCCGGCTCCATCCCCAATGGCACCGTCACGGCGACCGTGGGTCCCAACGGCACCTGGCAACACGTCGTCGGTGTCTATGACGGCCCTAACGGCTACTATTACCTTTACGTGAACGGGCAGCAGGTCGGCTCCAAGCCCGCCTCGGCCGCCGGCATCTTCAGTTCCACCCACGAAATCAGCATCGGCTCGCGCCAGTCGGGCACTAGCGCTTACGACTATAACTTCAACGGCACGATTGACGAGGTGGACATCTATGCTAAGGCCCTGTCCGGGACGCAGGTGGCCAACCACTACAATGCCCAGTATCTCTGGGCAAACTTCCCGCCAGTCATTGGCCAGCAACCGCAGCCGCTGCTGACACTCTATCCGGTGCAAAATCTCAACACCAATCTCAGCGTGTTGGTTGGCGGCGACCCGTCGTTCACCTACCAGTGGAGCCAAAACGGCAGCCCCATCCCGGGCGCCAACAGTTCGAGCCTCGCCTTTAATGGCGTGCAGGCCTCTGATGCCGGCACCTACACGTGCGCCATTACCAACAACTTTGGCCACGTCATCAGTTCCAGCGCCGTCATTGCCATCCTCCCGACCAATCTCTATGTGACCACGGTTCTAGGAGACAGCCCGATCTCGCTCTGGCGCCTTGATGAAGCCAGCGGCGCCGTCGCCCATGATTACTGGGGCGGCAACAACGGCACTTACAACAACGTCCTCCTCAACCAGACTCCGGGCTACTCGGTGCTTGACTCCGACCCCTGTATTGGCGTCTGGCCGGCCTCCGGCGGCAGCTTCGTCTCGGTGGCCAATTACAACGCGTTCAACTTCTTCACCAACCAAAGCGATCCCACCTTCACCCTGGAAGGCTGGGCGTACTTCACCAACCTCGCCGGGGTCCAACGCCTGTTCTCGACCGACTACGCCACCTATCCCGGCGGCTACATGTGCGGCATCAGTGGTGCCAATCAATTGATCTTCACCACCTCGGCGTACAACGACTACACGCAGCCCCTCACCAGCCCGCTGCAAGCCAACGTCTGGTATCATCTCGTGTTCACCTCCGACGGCAGCGGCATTCACTTCTATGTCAACGGCCAGCCGGTCGGCATTCAGTACTACGCCACCACCAAGGGTGGCCTTTCCGCCGCGCCGATGTGCCTGGGCGCTAACGGCGATTTCCCGTTTACCCTCGAACAGGTTCAGGGGCGCCTGGATGAAATGGCCATCTACGGCTACCAACTCCAGGATTATCAAGTCCTGGCCCATTACAATGCCAGCTTGCCGGCCTCGCCCGTCTGTTACAGGCCCTCCGCTGACTTCCCCACCAACTGTGTCAGCCTGACGACCACCTTCACGGAGAACGCCGTGGGCCTGGACCTCTCCTACCAGTGGTACAAGAATGGTTCACCGATCGGGGCTAACAGCAGCACGCTCACCCTCTCGGGCTTGGCGACGACCGACGCCGGCAGTTACTCGGTCCAGGTCAGCAATGGCGGCGGGAGCTGCACCAGCCCTTCCGCGACCCTCACGGTGCTGGCCATCCCCACCGATCCCACGCAGCCGCCGCTCAATCTGACGAACGCGCTCGTGCTGCACCTGCCGTTTGGCACCAACTACAACGACATCTCGGGCCGCAACAACAACGGCGCCAATGTCGGCGCAACCACGTTGCTCTCGGATACCCCTGTCGTCGGGAGCGGCTACCTGCACTACTCGTCCGATTCCACCGTCCCCTCGTACAACTACGTGACGCTGGGCACGCCGTCGGACCTGCGGTTCAGCACTAACGTGGACTTCACGGTGGCCTTTTGGGTGCGCCAGGCCGCGGGAACTTACTATTACACCAATCTGCCCTTCTTCGGCAACGCGATTGGCGCCATTGGCCGCAACCTCGGGTTCTGCCTGGCCCCGGCCGCGGGGACGGGCAGTTGGTCCTGGTCCCTCTTCGACGGCACCTACGGCGACCTGGGCTATGGCACTCCCTCCAGCATCAGCGACGGCAATTGGCACCACCTGGCCTTTGTCTTCAGCCGGGCTTCCAATGCCACTACCTATCAGGATGGGCAAGAGGTGCTCTCGAAATCGGATGCCTACGTCCAGGGAGACCTTGACAGCGGCAACACGTTCAACATCGGCCAGGACCCCACCGGCACCTTTGTCACGGGGGGTGACGTCGAAGCGGATATAGACGACTTTGGTGTGTGGCGGTGCGCGCTGACGCCCCTGCAAATCGCCGGCATGTATCTGGCCGGCGTGAGCAGTAGCCCCGGCGTGGCCTTCGCCCCGGTCGTCGCCAATGCGTCGGTCCCGGTGAAGCTCCAGGTAGTGCCGGTCGGCAGCCAATGGCACATCGTCTGGTCCGGCGGCTCTGGCAACCTTTGGGGCGCCCCTGCCGTGACCGGCCCCTGGACCGCCATCGAGACGAACGCCATCTCGCCCTACACCATTCCAACGGCGGCACCGCGGGCGTTCTACCGCCTCAAATAACAGGGTAAGCAAATACCCCGAAGCTTTCCTTACGCGGGGTGTTCGAGTGGCGGCGAGCTTAGGCCCGCCGCCACTTTATTTTGGCCGCATGTGCCCCTTGCTGGTCTCGTCCGCCATCGGCGACATCCCATCGTGCAGCAGCAGGTTGGCGTGGCCGATCACATAATCCCACTGGAAGGCTGGGCCGGGGTCAACTTTGTCCGTCTGGATGTGGTAGTGGCCCAGAACCCCCTGGTAGGCGTTCAGTTCGGCATCCGGCAGTTTCTGGCGGATCAGCTTGCCCGCGGCATCCTTCGGGTAATCGCACTTAATCTTCGGCAAAGCCTTGCATAGCGTGGCGGTCAGCTTGATCAGCGCCTGGTATTGCTGAGGTGTGAAATCATATTGGATCAACTCCTTGCCCTGGATCATGCCGACGATCGGCTCGGGCCGCGCGGGATGACCCACGAACCCCTTGGTGAGAATGCCGCCATCCCCAAACTGCGGCGGGATGGTGATGCGGACCTGGCCGTTCGGCTCCTTGGCGTACCATTCGGCAAAGGGATTCTTGCCGTCTGCCGGGTAGGCGCCCATGTTGGCGATCTCAATACCCACCGAGCGATTGTTGGAGGTGGTCGCGTGCCAGGCCCGCTCCTTCAGGTCGAGCGTCTGGTAAATCGTCCCATCCAGGTCGAGCATGAATTGCACGCTCAGACCGCGCAGATCATGCAGAGTTTTGAAGCACTGTCGGCTGGTCCCGGCCACGTCGAAGTGAATCACAAACTGGTCCACCTCGCGCTGGAGCAGGGGCAAGTCCCACCCGCCGCCGCGCACCCGCTCGATCTCGTTGGTGCTCAAGTTGTCGCCCCGCAAGCTGTAGCGGTTGGGTTTGCTGAGGGCCCTGGCTTCCTGCTGCGTGCCCCGCCAGTCCGCCTTATCAAACGGGCTGAAGCGCCGTTCCACACGATAGGCGTCGTACCCATGCGGGTCCATCCACAGGACCACCCGCGTGCCGGTGTGCACGAATTGGCCGGCGACGACGATCTCGTCGCCTTTGCGTGGAGCGAAGGTCCCGGCTTTGGGCAGGGTCGAGCAGGAGGTCAGCGCCGCCACCGCGATGGGCAGGCTGAGGAATTGAAGCGTGCGGAGTGCTATCGGGGTTTGTTTTGTCATTATCGCACCATTAGCTACGGAAGATCAACCCGGGTCAAGCCCAAGCGATGCGCTCAAGCAATGGGTGCGGGTCTGGGGCTCGGGTTAGAGCGCGAATTGCGCCAGCGCCCCTGCCAGCAGAATCAGGAACGATTCCTGCAAGAGCCAGAAGGCAAACACAAACCACGCTGCCCGGAGAAGCGGCACCCGGGCCAGCCGACCCAACCCGACGGAGAGCACGACGAGGAACCAGAGGGCGAAGACAGTGGACACGGCCAGGGAAACCGGGCTTTTCTGCAGCGAGTCAAGGTCATTGACCGCCTGCGCCAGGCCGCGGGTGGCAACGAAATCCGGCAGGTTCAGCATCAGCAGCAACGTTACTGCTCCGCCCAGCACGCCGATCATCATGGCCAGCCCGGCGACTTCGAGCGTCTTGAAGAAGTTGAGGCGGACCTTCAGGAACCCCCGCCCCAGGAGCCAGAGAGCCAGCGCCCACCAGAACACCCGTGCCACTCCGAACAGGGCGGCCCCGCCTCCGAACAGCACTCTGAGGACGTGTGGCGTAATCGCTTGCTCGACAGCCACTATGCGGTCAACGTCGGCCTGCTTCACCTTGCCGGCTTTGACTTCCTGCTGCAGCATTTTGACCCACCGTTCGAAAGGCTCGTGCATCTGCTTCTGGACGGCCGGCTGTGACACAGCAACCACGGCCGAGAACGCAAGGACTATTCCCGAAAGCAACATGGGCAACAGCCAGTTGGCCGTCGAGACCCGGCTGGCCTTGACCACCTCGAACACCTCGCCCGGAATGGCAAATACATTGAGCAACCGTGCCGCGAGAGACATCGCGGGCGGCGGCGGTGGGTCCGGCAGGGATTCCAGGACCGGTGGAAGCTCTTCCATAAGGCGCAATCGGGATCGTCCGCGGCTTAAAATGCCACAGCCCCAGCATGTTCGAACGCCCGGAGCTTGTCCAGCGGCTATGTCCCTCCCAGTCGGTGCGGGATGGTTGCCTTAACGCGTGTAACCCTCCCGCTTTATTCGCTGCTAAGCGGCTTGCTTAAGAGCAGCGCTCTTCGATTCGATTACGGCCATCAGGTCGTTCCATGATTTCACGAACGAGTTGGCCCCTTCTTCCTGTAGCTGCTTTGCCAGGGCATCAATGTTAACGCCCGCCTTCGCGAACTGGGTTAACACCGTTTCGGCGTCACCGCCGTCCGGGGCCATGATCGGACCCAGCTCGCCATGATCGGCCAGGGCCTTTAACGTGGGCTCAGGCATCGTGTTCACGGTGAAGGGGGCCGCGAGGGCTTTGACATACAGCACATCGGAGGCCTTGGGGTCCTTGGTTCCCGTGCTGGCCCAGAGGAGGCGCTGGGGCCGGGCTCCCGCGTTGTAGGCCCGTTGCCAGCGGGGAGAGGTCAGCAGCTCGCGGTAGGCTTTGTACGTTCGCTTGGCGATGGCGATGCCTAGTTGGTTGGCGAGCGCGGCGGGCACTTTGCCCGCGACCGCGGCATCCCACCGGCTTACGAAAACTGACGCGACCGAGCCGACCTGAGGGTTCCGTCCGGAGGCGATGCGTCGCTCGATGCCCCGCAGGTATGCCTCCGCCGCCGCGACGTAGTGTTCGCGCGAGAACAACAGCGTCACGTTGATAGGGACGCCGCCAAAGATCGCCTCCTCGATCGCCGGCAGGCCCTCTTTTGTGCCGGGAATCTTTATGAGCAGGTTGGGTCGTGCGGCCCGGGCGTGCAGTCCCTTGGCCATAGCCAGGGTGCCGGCGGTGTCGTAGGCCAGCAGCGGCGACACCTCAAGCGATACCCACCCATCCACACCATTCGTTCGGTCATAAATGGGTCGGAACAGATCGGCTGCCCGCACAAGATCCTCAATAGCCAGATCGAAGAAGAGCGCCTCACCCGATTTGCCCTGCTTGAACTTGTCACTGATTCCGGCGTCATAGGCAGAGCCGTGGTTGATGGCATGGTCAAAAATTGTAGGGTTAGACGTCAGCCCCGTGACCGACAGCTCGTCAATATAGCGTTGGAGCGTGCCGCTGGTCAGCAGGTCGCGGGTGATGTTGTCGAGCCAAAGGCTCTGACCCAGCTCATGAAGCATTCGCGTGGCTTTCATAGTATTCGGCACATGAAAGTTCAGTCCCTCAGAGGATGATCCTCACCCCACAGCCGAAGGAGGCAGGGCACGGTTGCGCCGCCGCGAGAATCCGCGGCCCGCAAGGCCAGCCGACTCTCCCGAGGACATGGACCTCTGTGAACACTCCGCACTCTACTCCATAGCAGCAGGGAACGCCAAGCGCCAGAATGCCTCGTGTCAGGGCTTATTGTGGCTTTGCCGGATCGGGTCGTGGCGCGCCCGTGAGCATGAGCAGCGAAACTGAGGCGAGAAGAGGCGATTTCTTTCACGCTTGGCGAGGGACCGGGGTTCGCCTCCCTCACTTTTCGTGCAACCGTTTTCTGGCATAGCCGCTGCTGCCAGCGCTGCGTTGTCCAAGCTCCGTTGTCCGAGTTCTATTCACATAGCCGCAAACGGACAATCGCGCTGGCGAGGGCAATCTCCGTTGGCCGCCGTTTGCTGGGCACGCTGCCCCATTTCAAACTGGAAGGATCGAGCTTGGTAAGTGGCGCAGGGTCTTGCGGCGGAGGGTGAGAGTGGCGGCGCCGAGAGTGAGGAAGGCCAAAGCGGAGGGTTCAGGAACGGGGGTGGCCAGAAAGCCTTGATTGTTGCCGTTTGCGTCTTCGTAGTATCCCACGATGTTGCTGCCGGAGATGCCACTGGCCTGAGTGTAAGCCGACCCCGGCACGCCGAAGGTGGTGTAGGCGCTGCCGTTGTAGAGAAAGCCCTGCTCGTAGCTGCACCACCCCACGATGTTATTGCCGGAAATGCCAAGGGCCTCAGTGTCAGCCGCTCCCGGCACGCGCAGGGTGGTGTAGGTGCTGCCGTTGTAGAGGAAGCCCTGCTCGGGGGGGCCACTTCCGTTTTCGTAAAACCCTACGATGTTGTTGCCGGAAATGCCATAGGCCGCAGTGTAACCTGATCCCGGCACGCTCAGGGTGGTGTAGGTGCTGCCGTTGTAGAGAAAGCCCTGCCCGTAGTTGTACCACCCCACGATGTTATTGCCGGAGATGCCCAAGGCTCCGGTATTAAGTGCTCCCGGCACGTTCAATGTGGTGTAGGTGCTGCCGTTGAAAAGAAAGCCCTGATAGCCGCCGCTTGTGGTGTCGTAATCCCCCACGACGTTGTTGCCGGAAATGCCAAAGGCATAAGTGTCCAGGGCTCCCGGCACGTTCAAGGTGGTGTAGGTGCTGCCGTTGAAGAGAAAGCCCCGGGCGCTGCTTCCGTTGTAGTAATACCCCACGATGTTGTTGCCGGAAATGCCCCAGGCTTCAGTCCATGCGGCTCCCGGCACGCTGATAGTGGTGTAGTTGTATTGGGCTTGGACGGCCGTGGTTGCGGCCAAGAGGAGGATTGCTCCGGCACAGACCGCTCCGGCGACTGAATGATACAGAGGTTGAGTTCTCATCATTTTGATGATTTTCTATGTCTAACGCGCCCCGGGGGCGCTAGTTTAGCCGCGTTGTTGATGGTACCTTCTACACCCAGGCTTTCCCAGACGTCAAGCCGTACTTATGCGTATTTGCACAGATACGAATGGGGTGGCGAAGGGGAACGCACGCGCCTCGCGTGCAGTGCCCCGCGGCTTCCAATTCCCGTCCGCTCCCCCCACGCGCCAGTAGAGCCGGTAAAAGGCCCGCCCCGGCCTCTTGCCGTAGATCGTAGCCAAGACCTTGCCCCGGCCCCGGTGTTTTAACCGCTTTGGGAACTTCACTGGCTGCTGCTCGATTTCGCCCCCAATCTGGCCCAAGATGTTTGGGGAAGCTTTGGTGGCATGGCAAATACTGCTGTTTTCCTTAGGAAAACTGGCTGTCCGGCATGGATTCGAACCATGACAAAGAGCTCCAAAGACTCTTGTGCTACCATTACACCACCGGACAAGACCGGCACCACACTAGCTTCCGAGCGCCGCTGGCGCAAAAGAAAAAGTGGGGCCTGTCACGGGGTTTCACGAATGCCACCAACCAGCCGGATGCGTGGTTTGACACATTTCTCTTTCGGGCGGGCGCACCGAATCGCACACTGGGCGGGATGAAAAGAGTCCCGGCTGCCCTCTGCTCACTTGGATTTGTTCTCTGCGCTCTTGGGATCGGCCCCGTTTGCGCCCGGTCCGCGCCCGCTGACGCCGACCGCCTTTCGCTGGCGGGTCAATGGCGCTTCCAGTTGGACGGCGGCGATGCGGGAATCAAGGAACGCTGGTTCGAGCGCTCGCTGGCCCAGCACATCAAGCTGTCCGGCGCGCTCCAGAACCAGGGCTTCGGCGATGACATCACCGTAGATACCAAGTGGACTGGCGAAACTGGCCTTGATATCTGGCTCAATTCCCCGCAATACGCGAAGTACCGGCAGCCCGGCAATATCAAGGTGCCGTTCTTCCTCCAGCCGGAGAAACATTACATGGGGGCCGCCTGGTATCAGCGCGACGTGGAAATCCCGGCAGCCTGGCGAGACAAACGCGTGGTGCTGAGCCTGGAGCGCCCCCACTGGGAAACGCGCGTCTGGCTGGATGGCCGGGACATCGGCACCAATACGAGCCTCTCCGCGCCCCACACCTATGATCTCGGCCCCGCTCTCGCCCCTGGCAAGCACACGCTGACCATCCGCGTGGACAACCGCCTGATCGTGGACGTCGGCGCCTGGGCGCACAGCGTCACCGATCACACGCAGGGGAACTGGAACGGGATCGTGGGCGATCTCAGCCTGCGGGCGACGTCGCCGGTGTGGATTGAGGACGTGCAGGTGTATCCCAACGCACGGAGGAACTCTGCGGAGGTGGAGGTCAGGATCGGCAATGCCAGCGGCAAGGCCGGCCGCGGAACACTGACAATCGGCCGGCAGAGCCAAAGGGTCGCATGGGACGAGCACGGCGGCGCAGCCGGTGCTTACGTCATGCTTGATGACAACGCAAAGACCTGGGACGAGTTCAACCCTGCGCTCCAGAAGCTCTTGCTCCAGCTCAAGGGCGATCAAGCCGATGACCAGCGCGCGGTGACGTTTGGCCTGCGCGAGATCGGCACGAGTGGCAAACAGTTCGTCCTGAACGGTCATCCGGCTTTCTTCCGGGGCACCCTCGAATGTTGCATCTTCCCGCTGACGGGCTATCCGCCCACGGACGTCGAGTCCTGGAAGCGGCTGATTAGGACCTGCAAGGCCTATGGGCTGAACCTGATTCGCTTTCACTCGTGGTGCCCGCCGGAAGCGGCGTTCATCGCGGCGGACGAGCTGGGCTTCTACTTCCAGGTCGAGTGCGCCGTCTGGTCCAAGCCCGGCGAGGACAAAGCGCTGGGCCACTGGCTCTACGCGGAGAGCGAGCGCATCGTCCACGCTTATGGCAATCACCCTTCGTTTCTGCTGCTCACGCATGGCAATGAGCCTTCAGGCAAGAACCGCGATGAGTTCCTGGCCGGCTGGGTGAGTTTCTGGAAGCAGCGGGACCCGCGGCGACTCGTCACCAGCGGCTCGGCCTACCCTCAGTTGCCCGAGAATCAGTATCACGTCTGTTACCCGTGTCGCGGGCCGCACGGCTGGCTGGGCAAGGATTATCTGGCCGACGTGCAGGTGTTTTCTGTGCCGGTCGTCGTGCATGAGATGGGCCAGTGGTGCGTGTATCCGAACTTTGACGAGACGCGCAAGTATAGCGGTCCGCTCAAGCCGAAGAACTTCGACATCTTCCGTGATTCCCTGACCGAGCACGGCATGTTTGACCAGTGGCGCGATTTCCTGCGCGCCTCGGGCAAGCTCCAGGTGCTGTGCTACAAAGAGGAAATCGAGGCCGCGCTGCGCACGCCGGGCATCGGCGGCTTTGAGTTGCTCGACCTGCACGACTTCCCCGGTCAGGGTACGGCGCTGGTCGGCGTGCTGGACCCTTTCTGGGAGTCCAAAGGCTACGTCACGGCTGCCCAATACCGCCGCTTCTGCAACGCGACGGTCCCGCTGGCGCGCGTGCTCAAGCGCGTCTGGACGACCGACGAGACTTTGTCTGCCGATGTCGAGGTCGCTCACTTCGGCCCCGAGCCGCTCCAGAAGGCCGTGGCGTGGTGGAAGCTGGTATCGGAGAACGGCAAAGCTTTGGCCCAAGGGGAGTTCCCCGCTAAGACCATCCCCCTGGGGCAAGGCACCCCCTTGGGACGAGTGGAGGCGGACCTGGCGAAGGTCATCGCGCCGAAAGCCTGCAAGCTAATCGTCGGACTGAAAGGCACGCCCTTCGAGAACGACTGGAACGTGTGGGTTTACCCGGCAAGGCCGGCCGTTGCCGCGCCGTCTGACGTGCTAATCACCGCCGCGCTCGACCCGCAGGCACTCGCCCGCCTGGATGGCGGCGGCCGCGTGCTGCTGCTGCCGCCGCGCCTCTCACGGGCGAACCCAAAGCTGAGCTTCGAGCCGATCTTCTGGAACCACTACATGTTCCGCAACCACACGCGCGTGACGCTCGGCCTGCTTTGCGACCCCAAGCACCCGGCCCTGGCCCAGTTCCCTACCCAGTTCTATCAGGACTGGCAGTGGAATGAGATTGTGACCCGGGCGCAGGCTATGGTGCTGGATGCTTTGCCCAAGGACTTGCACCCGATCGTGCAGCCGATTGATGACTGGAACACAAACCGCAAGCTCGGCCTGGTCTGGGAGTGCCTCGTCGGCAACGGCAAGCTGCTCGTCTGCTCTGCGGATTTGGAGAAGGACCTGGACAAGCGTCCCGCCGCTAGGCAGCTCCGCGACAGCCTCCTCAGCTACATGTCGGGCGGGCGCTTCAATCCCAAAGTCGCCGTCAGCAAAGACGACCTGGCGCGGCTTCTGGACCTGACGCAGCCTTCGAAGCTTGTCACGCTCGGCGCCAGGGTAATCGAGGCCGACAGCGAGGACAGCGCCAACGGCAATGTGGCGGCCCACGCGATTGACGGCGACCCCAACACCATCTGGCACACGCGCTGGCAGCCGGGCAGCGACCCCCTGCCCCATCATCTCACCGTTGACCTTGGGCGCGTGCTGACACTGAACGGCATCACTTGCTTGCCGCGCCAGGACGGGGCCAACGGGCGTATTGCTGACTGCGAAATCTATTGCAGCCGCGACCCGGCATCATGGGATGCGCCTGTAGCCAAGGTGAAGTGGCCCGACACTAGTGAGCTTCAGAGCGTGCATTTCAAGCCGCCGATCAAGGCCCGTTATCTGAAGATCGTGGCTTGCTCTGAGGTGAACGGCAACCCCTATACCAGCATTGCGGAGTTGGACGTGCTGACCGACGACAAATAGGCGGGCGCGGATGGCCCTCCCCACCGTATCCGGCTCGCGGGGCCATGCTTCCCCTGCGGAACACCTTCTCCCCCCAAGCTTGCCTCCGGCCTGCCACTGGCTTACTGCTGGCTTACCACTGGCTTACCAATGGGGGGTCCGGGCTTCCTCAGGAATAAGCGATTTCCGGGTAATTCCGCCCCCTCCACCCCCGAGATCAAGACGCATCACTCAACCAGGCGCATCATGATCCGCCAACTCTCGCCGGGGAGTCACCGTCATTACACAGGTATTCCAAACGCCGCGCCCGCGTCTCTGGTCTGTTCCCCAGTCTCCCTCGAGCGGTTGATCACCGCCTGGCTCAACGAAATCAGTGACGAAGGGCAAGCCACCAAAGTTTACCGCAACATGAAAAACCATGCCCAGGCCCAGAGCCACAGGACGATTGACAAAGTCCGCTCGTTAGGTACCACGATGCGGCCGGAGCGCCGGCATGTTGCCGGCTTAGGCCATTCGGAGCGTGTAAGCCGGCAACATGCCGGCGCTGGAGTTTGGACATTCTGCCGAGCGCAGACGAGGCCACGCCGAAGGCAATCGCGAAGATTGCACCACTCAGCCCTCAATCCCGAAGGGATTGTATCACTCAGCCCGGGGTTGTGCGCCGAGCGCTACCCTGGGTGTGGGCGTCGAGAGCCCTTTACCCTGAAAGGGTTTCATCGCCTTGCAGGCGACGAACGGCAGGTGTGGGATTGATAGCCGTGAGGGGGCAACCGATATAACCCTTTCAGGGTTTATCCCCAACCGGTTCCTACCCGGGGTAGCGCTCGGCGCGCAACCCCGGGCTGAGTGATGTCATCCTTTCAGGATTGAGTGCCGCGGAGAATGTCCAAACTCCAGAGGCGGCAACATGCCGGCGCTCGGGCGCATCCGGTCAGTACCACCGTGGCGAAGGGGCGCGGCCTTTAGCTTCAGAAGCCTGGGAAAGGTGAATCGGCAGATTTGCAACCTCCTTGGCCCAAGGCACTTGCTCACCACCCCCCTCCCGGCACCGCGCCGCGGTCTCTCCCTATACACGCCGTATCCTCTCCGTAGCCTCACCGTAGATAACATTGTTATCTAGCGTGAGGCTACGGAGAGGATACGGAGAGACTACGTAGAGGATCGGCAGGAGCAGAGGCGGGCTGATTCGCACGGGAGCCCGCCCCCTCGGGGCCGGTGGTGCCCCGTGCCAGCGAGAGTACAAAAAAAATGCTTGCGCCGCCACGGCCCTGCTCATATAAGTCACCGAGCGTATTACCTATACCTATGAAAAACCTCACTAACAACTCACTAAACGTCATCGCGGCTGGCTTCGGCCTGCTATTCATTCTCCTCGCGAATCACGCCGGGGCCGGCATTCTCTTTTGGGACAACAACGGAACCAGCACCCCCAGCAGCGGCACCTGGGATACCACCACCAAAAACTGGTCCCCCTCTGCCACTGGGATTCTGACGAGTTCCACCATCGCCTTCACCAACGGCGCGGCAGCCGTCTTTTGCGCCGCTACTACTAGCGGCCCTGTGACTAACGGGAACACGACGCTGACCATCACCGTGACGGCTCCGAATATCTCCATTACCGCCCTCGATGACAACGGAATTGATGGAGCCAGGGTTCCGACCCTGATCATTACCAACAGCGGCAGCGGCTCGTTGAGCCTAGCTGCCGGCACAGACGAATTCTATCAAAACACTGTTGCTGCCGTTACGGTCTATTGCCCGATAACGGGAACGGGTGCTTTATCCCAGAACGGGAGCGGGACCCTCGCTTTGTATGGCAACAACACATACTCGGGAGGAACCTATTTCACGGGCGGCCAGGTGCTCTATTACAATAACAACAATTCATTTGGCACCGGTCCCATCTACGTCACCGGCACCAAGGGTGCACTGGTGGCCAGCGGCACCGCCGCGATTACCGTCACCAACGATGTTTACCTGACCAACGGCATCTATACGGTGAACCTGGCAGGCGGCAATCTCGTCTCCGGTGCTCCCGGCACAACCTTTAGCGGCAACTTCTATCTGTATCCGAATGCCACCACCACGCTCCAGACCTCCTCGACCACGACGGAAGTGACGAAGATTGGCGGCGTGGTCAGTGGCTCCGGGGCGTCGCTCCAGATAGACGACTACGCCAGTTTGTGGTTAGGCGGGGTTAACACCTACGATGGCAACACGATTATCACCAACTCCGTGGCCGGCAGCAACCCCAGCACCACCCTGACGCTCGCCCTGGTTGGCGTCGGTTCGCTGGGCAGCGGCAATTATGCGGGCAGCATTCTCAATGCCGGCATCTTCCTCGACGCCAGTTCGGCCACTCAGATCCTGTCGGGGCAGATCTTTGGGCCTGGCACGTTGGTCATCAGCAATGCCAACGCCAACCTTGCCCTCAGCGGGTACAACACCTACACCGGCAACACTACGATCTACAACGGCGTGCTGAACATCAACAGTTCCACCGTCCTTGGCACCGGAACCCTCGTCATCTCCGGTGGCACCATTGACAACACCAGCGGCGGTGACGTGAACCTGGGCGCCGCCAATCCCCTGAGTGTCAAGGCGAGCTTCACGTTTGGCGGCTCCGGGACGCTCGAATTGGGCGGAGCCGTGACTCTCTCGGCCTCCCCCACCATTACAGTCAATGGCGTCAATGCGCTCACGTTGAACGGAGTCATCGGCGGCGCGTATGCCATCACCAAAGCCGGTCCCGGCACCCTGGTATTTGGCGCGGCCAACACCTACACGGGCAACACCACCGTCAATGCCGGCACCTTGCAGTTGGCGGCCTATAACGCCGTCCCCGCCACTTCAACCGTGACGATCGCCAGCGGCGCAACTCTCGACTTGAACGGCCAGAGCGACACCATCAAAGCTCTCAGCCTGTCGGGCAGCGGCACCGGCGGCAGCGGCGCATTGACCAACAGCTCCTATAGCGCCTCCACCCTCACCTGCCCGATCACTCTGGCGGCTGCTACGACCATCGGTGGCCCCGGCAATATCACGCTGCCGGGCCCGATTATCGGCTTGTCTCTTACCTATGCCGGCGCGGGGACGTTGACGCTGGGCGGCACCAACACCTACACCGGCGGCACGATTATCAACTCCGGCACCCTGGATGGCAGCGTTGCCAGCTCCATCCCGGGCAATGCCACGGTCAATGGGACAGGCGTGCTCGAACTGGACAACTCCGCCGCGATGTCGCCGACGGCCACCCTGACCATCCCCGACTTGACGGACAACGCGGTGTTCCTGAATTTCACGGGCACGCAGAGCCTCGCCGGCCTGGTGATCGGCTCGACTCCGCAGCCTCCTGGAGTTTATGGCGCCAACGCCATCAACCCGAACAGTGCATTCAACAGCTCCGGCTCTGGCTACATCAACGTGGGGCAAACCTATTGGGATGCCAACCACACGGATGCCGCTTCCCAAAGCAGTGCCCACGGGGGCGGCAGCGGGATTTGGGACAACAGCACCGCCGACTGGTGGGTTAGCGGCAGTTCGGATGTGGCGTGGGCCGGGGGCAATGTCGCCGCTTTTGCCGGAACGGCTGGAACGGTAACGGTGAATGACAATGTGGTCGCCGCCGGACTCACGTTCACTACGCCGGGTTATACGATCAATAACACCAACGGAACCTCCGCCCTGACCCTGGGGGGCAACATACCGGCAATTAGTGTTCCTGCCGGCATCCCAACCACCATTAGCTGCAGCCTCGCCGGGGGAGGCGCAGTCGTCGGGTTGACCGCCAGCGGTCCCGGCACGCTGGTCTTAAGCGGGGCCAATACCTATACGGGCGGCACGATGATCTCCAGCGGCGCCGCGCTCAGCGTCAATGCGATCTCCGACTCCGGGCCCAGCGCCCTGGGCGTGGGCGCCGGCCCGTTGACCCTCGGGAACGTGGAGGGCGCGGGCGCCAGCCTTGCCTTCACCGGCGCCTCCGGCCTCACGGCAGCTACCGTCACGCTCAACGGCACCAGCACCTCCACCCTCACCGTGCCTTCGGGCAGCACCCTGGAGCTGGATGGCCATGTCAGTCTTGGAACGGATAGCGCTACTCCAGCTCTTGCCTTCACCGGTGGCGGCACCCTGATCATGGGCGGCATTTCGAATGATAACTCCGGTCTCACCCTGGCCATTCAGCAGGGCAAGGTAATCATCAATAAAACCACTTATGCATCCGCGCATGGGCTGGGCGGCGGTGCCAGCAGCGTGGGAACGGGCACCGCTGGCAACAGCGCCCAACTCCAGTTGAGCGGCAGCGGCAACTACGATCTTTACAGCGGCTGTGTCCTCACGGTCAACGGCGTGGACGGCCTTCTGGACTTGAACGGACAGAGCGACAGCATGAGCACCCTCACGCTGTCGGGCGCCGGCCCCAACAACCTTGGGGTGCTGATCAACAGCGCCGCCACCACCTCCAGCCTCACTAACGGCGGCAGCGCGGTCGTTCTGGCTGGCAATACTACGATTGGCGGCAGCGGCAACATCACGCTGGTCAGCAAGGTTTCCGGCGCCTCCTCCCTCACCTATGCCGGCACCGGCACGCTGACGCTGGGTGCCGCCAATACTTATAGCGGTGGAACCACCATCAACGCGGGCGGCACGGTACAGCTCAATAACGTGGCTGGCGCGGGCACGGGCACGATCACCCTCAACGGTAATGGCGTCCTGCACACAACCGTTATTGGCACCTATGCAAACGCGATCACCGGAGGCTCAACCGGTGTCATCAACTTGGAGGAACCCGCGGGAAATACCTTCCTCTCGGGTGACATGTCCGGCTTTAGCGGCACGATTAATTGCCTCACCGCAACCACTACCGGCCAACTCGTCCTCAGCACCCCCGGCTTCGCCATCAATGCCGCCGCAACCTGGAACATCGCCTACGGTGCGACGGTTGCGTTCCAGGGTTCAAATACTTACCCCTCCAAGGTGATTGTCGCTGGCATCGGGAACAATCAGGCCTATGGCTCATTCCGGCTTGACGCGGGTTGCACGCAAACGGGGAATGTGTTGCTGGCTGGCACCAACGTCCTGTTCGGCGGCGGTTTCGCCGGCGCGAGCACGATCAGCGGCGTCATTAGCGACGGCGGCAACGGCTATGGCTTCACCAAAGTGGGCAACGCAGGCGCTACCATGATACTTTCGGCCACGAACACCTACAGCGGCCCGACCACGAACAGCGCGGGCACGCTGGCGATTGGCGGGGCGGGTCAGTTGGGCAGCGGCAATTACGCGGCCAACCTTGTCAACAACGCCACCTTCAATTACGCCAGTTCGGCGGCGCAGACCTTGTCGGGAGTCATCTCCGGCACAGGCCTGTTGGCCCAGAGCGGCCCTGGCACGCTCAACTTGAGCGGGGCCAATACCTATACGGGCGGCACCCTCATCACCAACGGCAGCACCTTGGCCATCAGTGGCGCCGGTTCGTTGGGCAATGGCGCTTATGCGGGCAATATCACCAACTATGGCGTCCTCAGCTACGCCAGTTCGGCCCCCCAGACCTTGTCGGGAGTCATCTCCGGGGCCGGCACGCTGACCCAAAGCGGTTCGGGCACGCTCACCTTGAGCGGAACCGATACTTACACGGGCGGCACGACGATCTCCGGCGGCACGCTGGCCTTGGCCAGCACCGGTTCGATCAACAGCTCCCCATCCCTCACCATTGCTGCGGGAGCAACCTTCGATGTGTCTGCCTATACCAGTTACTGGGCTTTCAGCGGCAGCACTACGTTGAAAGCCAGGGGCACGGGAACCGGCGTGGGCACAACGGCGGCGACAATCAAAGGCGGTTCCAGTGCAGCAGTGATCCTGGGGTCGGTGGTCTTGACATTCACGCCCCAAACCTTCGCTGGCGATGCCACCCATCCGGCCCTTTACATCTCGCAAGGCGCGTTGACCCTTAACGGAACCGGGATCACTGTCACCAACGCCGCGGCAACGCCGTTGGGGGCTGGCACCTACAGTTTGATCCAGGTGGCTGGCGGAAACCTCACTCTCTTGAGCACCAACATCACCGTAGCTGGCACTGGTCTGGCGCCGGGCACCGCGGCTTCATTGGCCGTCAGCGGCGGCAGCTTGAATCTGGTGGTAACTACTACGGTTGTGCCCCAGCCGGTTATCAATAGTGTTACACTCTCAGGCACCAACCTGATATTCAGCGGCACCAACGGATCCGGCAGCAACTTCTATGTCCTCACCTCCACCAACGTCGCACTGCCCTTGTCCCAGTGGACAACCAATGCGATCAACACCTTTGGCCCCGGGGGCGTCTTCAGCGTGACCAATGGTATCGGCAGCGGTTCGCAGTTCTTCATCATTGGAGTCCCTTAGGACCTGTCCTGGCACCTTCTGCAATCACAAGCAGAGAACCGAGCGGCGGCGCACTTTCTTGCACTGGCAGGGGTGGGTATGCCTGCGTTGTCGGCGCTGGCACCCGCCACCCCGGATTCTTTTAGGCCAAGCCTAAACAGCAAGTCCCCCGGGGGACACCGGAACTCACTGACTAACGGCAGCGGCCTGTGGTCGGTCACGGTGACGAATCCCGCTCCGGCCTTCTACCGTGCGGAGACGCTGAGGGGCGTTTGTCCTTAATCATTCCCTGGTTCGCGAGGCCCGATCGGTCGGGCCCCCGCGCAGGGTGAGGAGCGCTCTCGCCAAGTCGTCATGCCGCTCGCGTGGCTGCTACGGCCTGACCCCGGCGGAGGTTGCCGTGCTGTGGCAAGCCGGCGAAGATTATGTATTCACACCCTCGGCCTGGTCTGGCAGCATCGGGCTGCAATGAATGAGAGCGAAAACCAATTCTCCCTCACTTCCGCAGCGTCAAGTACAAGCCGGCGAGCCTGAAGGCAAATCCTTGTCCATCCTTCTCGTTCTCGGCGCCGCCCTCCTGTTGTTCACCGGGGACTCCCAGGCCCTCGCGGCTGAGGCGCCTCTTCCAGATAAGCCGATCCGCGGTGAAGTCATCATCAAACGCACGGCCTCGGCATGGGAGTCGCAGCAGGTGCAGGAGCCGTGCATCCTCCCCAACCCGAAGGACCCGGCACGCCTGGTCATGTTCTACTCCGGCGTGCCTGCCACGAACCGGAACTTATGCTTCATCGGCAAGGGATGGGCACTTAAGTCAGATCCCTTCACGTGGCATCAGGACGAACACAACCCGGTGTTCCGTCCCGGGAAACAGGGCTGGGATTCCGGGAGCATCCGGCTCGACGCCGTGCTCTACCTCGCGGAGGAGGATGCCTACTACATCTACTACTCCGGCGCCACCGCCTCGGTGCAGGACCGCATCGGCCTGGCCATCTGCCCGGCTGGGGCCGGCGGATATTCCGGCATCACGCCCGCGGCTATCCGGCGCGTCGGCGCGCAGCCGGTGCTCTCCCCCGAGCCAGGCGCGCCGTATTTCGAGCAGATGGCCTCGCAGGCGGCGGTGTTGCGTGAGTGGGATGCGAATGAGCAACGGTGGGACTGGTTTATGTATTACTCCTACCGCGGCAAGGACGGCACCCTCCCCGGCCTCCGGCTCGCCACCTCGCGCGACGGTAAGACCTGGATGCGGCATTACAACGAAAAGGACCCGCGCGGCATGGGCCAGCTATTCAAGTCCACGCCCGGTGCCTACTACGAGTGGCACCAGGTCTCCAAAATCGGCGGCACCTATCTGCTCTCCATTGAGGTCGGCACCTCGGCCGGCAGGCGCTGGCGTCCTGTCATCGCGGTGAGCCAACACCCCGCCACCGGCTGGGCGCAGATGGATGTGGATACGGTGCTCCAAACGAAGTGGGAGGGCCTGTATCGCGACGACACTATCTACCACGTCGCCACGCCCGCGTTCTATCGGATTGATGGGAAATGGTATCTCTACGCTCAGGCCTGCCCGCTGCCCGGCAACGGCAACTACATTGACGGTCACTGGGACCTGTGGTGCGTCGCATGCGACAGGCTCATTCCCACGCTGCCTGGCTGCGAGAGCATTTACATCCCCGGTGAGCCCTGAAATCACTTCAAGAGAAGGGGCCAGAACAGGGGTCCATGAGAATGCCGTGTTTCCGGGCAGCGATAGCGCCGTGAAAGGAGAAAGGATTCGAGACTACCCCTCATCGGTTCCTGGGCCCAGAAGAACCGCATAATCAGTGTTGACGGCATCTGATTATTGGATATAGTTCGGTGTACGAACTAAATATGCGGCATAGTAGGCCAGCCTAACATTGGGTTCCCGTGCGCAAGATTGACCTTAACAATTTCCAGGTAGCTACCAACGAAACGGTGCGGGACATTAACAGCCGGATCATGCTGAACCTGGTGCGCAAACACCAGCCGGTGTCAAGGGCCGATTTGACGCGCTACTCGGGTTTGCAGCGCAGCACGGTATCAGCGATTGCGGAGCGATTGATCGCGGATCGCTGGCTGCGAGAGGGCGCGATGGGTGACCTTCCTCGTGGTCGCAAGCCCACCTATCTTCATCTGAACGCCGAACGCTGCGGCGTCATCGGCGTTGACGTGCAGCCTGCGGCGACCCGGTTGGCGGTAGCCAGCATGGGGAGCGAGTTATTGAGCCAGGAGAGGATGACGACGCCTAGGGACCCGGCGGAGTTCATCACCGGGCTGGCTCGCCGGCTCACGCACCTGATTCGGGCGCACCCCAGGAGTTGGTATGAGGGCATCGGGATCAGTGTTCCGGGCCGTGTCGAGCCTTCCTCGGGGCGGCTGATGTTTGCTCCCACGCTGGGGTGGAATGATGTGGATCTGAAGACGCCGCTGGAGTGTGCGCTGCGGCTGCCGGTGACGCTCGAGAATGCTGCCAACGCCTGCGCCTTGGCGGAGTTGTGGTCGGGCCGGCATGCCGGTGAAGTCAGCAATCTCGTAGCAGTGACTATTTCCGATGACATTAGTGTGGGGATGGTCATGAACGGCCAGTTGGTGCGAGGCCTGAAGGGGATGGCGGGCGAATTCGGTCAGGTGGTGCAGTTATTGGACGGTCCCAAATGCCGTTGCGGCGACCGTGGCTGCTGGGAGGCTTTGGGCTCCAATGCAGCCGCCGTCCGGTACTACGCGGAGGCCGTTTCGGCCCATAAGGGCGCGATCGGCTCCAAGAGCGATATGGCAACGGTCCCCTTTGACGACCTATTGCGGTTGCTGGACAAGGGCGACCCCAAGGCGACTCACGCGCTCACCCGCATGGCGCAGCACCTGGGCATTGGCCTGGGGATGCTCGTGACTGGTTTGGCGCCCGAGGTGCTGTTGGTCGTGGGCGAGGTAACTCGCGCCTGGGGTAAAGTCGGGCCGGTGGTGGAAGCAGCCATGAAGCGCCGTTCCTTCACGCCAGCCCACACCCGCATCGTTGTCACCGATTCAGAAGCCCAACCGCGCCTGCAGGGCACTATCGCGATGGTGCTGCAGCGGCATTTCAGCGCCCCGGCCATTGCATGAATTCAACCCTGAACAGAACGGTTGCTGTTGGCCGACTTAGTTCGGGAGCCGAACTAATTCAACCCATACCACTCCCTGAGATGAGAACCGAATGTATTGAGCCTGCCGCCACCGCGCGCCGCGCGCCGAGTGGCTTCACCTTCCCCCGGCAGCCGGGTCCCGTGCGCTCCCTGCCGCTGCCCGCAAGCGCCGCGCTGGATACCCCGACCGATGGCGGACCAGAGAGCAGAATCCAGCAATGCATCGCCTTCATGTGCCAGCACCTGGATGAACCGCTGCAGGTGGCTACGCTGGCAGCCCGGGCCAGCACGTCGCCCTCCCATTTCTTTGTCTTGTTCAAGCGCGTCACCGGCAGCCCGCCGATGGATTATTTTATCCGAATGCGGATGCAGCGCGCTTGCCAGTTGCTCGAGGCAGGGACGCTGCCGGTCAAGGATGTGGCGGCGACGGTGGGTTACGAGGACCCGTTCTATTTCTCTCGTGTTTTCAAATCTTTGTACCGCGTTGCGCCAAGTCACTACCGTGCCGGGAGCCGCGCCGGACGAGAGGGGTTGTTCCGCGGAACGCAGACCCGGCCGCGCCTTTAAGATTATGCATGCCGAGACGGAGAACCACTCGCTGGCCCCATCGCCCGAAACGAGCCGGTCGGCGGGGCGAGCCTTCACGCTAATTGAGTTACTTGTGGTGATCGCCATCATTGCCATCCTGGCGGCCCTGCTGCTTCCGGCGCTGTCGAAGGCGAAGTTCCGAGCCAAGGTCACGAGCTGCACCTCGAACTATCGGCAATGGGGCCTGGCCGTCAATATGTACGCCAATGACGACCCGAAAGGCAGATATCCCCGTTACGACAATAGCATCATCAACAATACCTGGGACGTTGACCCGGCTATGATCACTAACTTAGGGCCGTACGGCCTGACGGTGCCCATGTGGTATTGCCCGGTCCGCCCGGACGATTATGCGGCGGACAACGCCTGGCTGAAGGCGAATTACAATCGTGCATTGGGGTCGCTGCCTGATCTGGTGAAAGCCGTCACGCGGGACTACCCAGAGGATGCGATTTGCTATCACGCGTGGTGGGTGCCGCGGGTGGGCGCCAGTGCGAAGCTGTATCCGGTCAGCACCACAAACTCATGGCCCACGAGCATAACCGACCTGGTGGTGGCCCAGTCGCCGATTTTAACCGATCGCCTGGCCACGAGCGGCGGCAGCACGGTGGTTTCGCAGGCAGGCGGCGGGCACATGTACAACAACACGTTGAATTCCGTCAACCTGATGTTTGGGGACGGGCATGTGGATACGCACAAGGCGCCGCTGGTGCTATGGCGCTACACCAGCGTATATGGCTGGGGGAATTTCTATTGAAGCCGGCGTCGAGGCTGGCTTTGTCCAAACACACGAACAGAGCAAGAAACCATAAGACCCCATGAAAAAGCATACTACGAATCGTATCTTCATCACCACGGTACTCGCCGTGGCATTGGCCGCGGCCTGCGGGACAGCGTTCGCTGATCTCACGATCAGCAACTCGACCACCACCACCAGTTGGAACCAGGTGAACGGGCAGAACCCGTTTTACGTTTCCCTGCCGTCGGCGAGCCTGACCGGGTTCACCGCCCAGGGACAACCGTCCGCTAATTCGGGCGCCACCTCCACGGTGCTGAGCGAGACGTTTACGATCACCAACGGCGCGGGTTCGCTGGCCAACGGCAACACGAACTATGTCCTGCGGGGCATCGCAATCGTGGGCGGAGGTGAGCCGGCCAACAGCTCCATTCACATCTACGACGTTACTACCAATTTGACGTCGAGTAGCGGCACACCATTGCAGGGTTCGGGAGCAACCTACAACTTCGTTGCGAATGGTGATTTGCTGGGTAACGGCAATGGTCTGACCCTCAGCAATACCTTAGCCGGAACAGATCAGGTTCTCTATAACCTGAGCAGCGGCCCCAACACGCAAGATCAGATCGTGCTGGGCGCCGGACACACTTACGCCTTTGAGATCAAGACGCCCACGACTGGCGGCGGGTTCTCGTGGAGCCGCAATAGCACTCCAGACCCCGGCGGCCAAGGTATGGGCAGCCATGATGGGAGCCTGAGCGTGGCACGGTTGACTATAACCAGCTTGGGTCTGGCGGGCGGCGCGCCGCGGACGTTTGCCATGGCGCTGTACGGTTCAATGACCAATGCGCCTGCGACTGTCAATAACAGCACCAACGCCGTACCGGTGGTCAATTACTACGTGGACCAGTTCAACTCCTTTGGATACGGCCCGACTAACCAATATGTCGGCTCGAATAATTACAACAATGGCGATATCACTAACATTTGGCGGAACTGGACGGGCAGCGCCTTCAGCAACCTCCTGTGGGACGCCAGCAGCGATGCCAACGGGAACCCGAGTTCGGGCGCGATGGAAATCGTGGCGAGTTTCCCGGGACAGTTCGTCGTTTACGACGGGGCCAATGGGATCAATCCGCCGCTGAATGCCCTGACCGCCGGCTTGACCAGCTTCCAGTGCGACGTGCGATTCGACCCCAGTTCGCCCGTGACGGTCAACAATGGCACGGGTTCAACCAACTACGGCCATTTGCAGTTCGGGATGACAGTTCCCGGTGCCGTCAACGGTCAGGATGCCTTCGGTTCTATTGAGATACCGGTCGGGACCACCAACTGGGTACACGTGAACCTGCCCATCAGTGTAAGCAGCGATGCAAACCTGGCTGCCATCAACAACGTGTTCGTTAAGATAGACGGGAACTGGTACAGCAGCACGGCCTTGAGTGGGGTTACGACTCTCTGGGTTGACAACATGAAGTTTGTGGGGCCGGCCGGTTATGTCGCGCCCCCGCCGCCGACGATGGCCATCCAGAAGGCCACGCCTGGCTTGCGGATGTTTGCGGGATCAACGGCTAACACCTATGACCGCGTGGAGTTGGCGACGACAGACCAGAGCCAGTCCTGGATCGGCGGGCATTATCCGGTGAGCTACTCCTTCAAGCTGCTGAGCTATCCGGCCAACATCAACCAGACCCATATCTTCCTCGTGCCGGTGAATACCTCGGGTCAGTCCAACATGGGCAACAGCTCTGGCTCGGTCAATGAGTATATCGAATACCAGGCCACTAACGCGCTCTGGCTCGATATTCAGCCTGCGGGCGCCGGTCAAGTCACCGCCAGTATCATGTGGAAGACCAACCTGCCGAATTCTAATCCAAACAATACGACAAACGTACTCACCAACGCTACAGCTATAGGCACTTGGACGCTGACATTCACCAGCGCTTCAAGCGGCACTGTGACGGCGCCGGGCGGCGCGCAAGGCGGTTTCACTATCGCCGACGCCAACGTCGCGACCGATTTTGCCAACCCGCTGGTGGCCTACTTCGGGTTGCAGCCCAACTCCAGCTCCGGCATAGGACAGTATGAGGACTGGGGTTCTATCTCGGTCAATGGCGTCGCTGGGGTCAACGAGAATGAGGACTTCACGCAGGAGACAGCCCTGACTGGTGCGTGGAATATTAACACGCTCACGACGACGTTGCAGAGCTGCGTGCAAGTGGTCAGCACGAACACGCCCTTCTGGGTGACCTGGACTCTTCCGGCGCCTAACTACGGCCTGGCCACGGTGGGGGTGCTGCAGAACACGAACACCTACCCATGGCAGTTGCCGGAGCACTACAATAGCTTCAATGACGGCGCTACGATCCCCGGCACGGCGAATCAGGGCAACCTGGTTTGGGTCCTGGTTCCTATAAGCTGTCTGCCGACGGTGGATGGACAGCCCGGTTCAGCGCTCTCGCCGACAGCGTTCTTCCGTCTGTTCACCCCACCTTTGCCGGTGCAGTAGTGGGCGGCCTCGACGTGGAAAGAACCGGGGGCGCCGGGACACCGGCGCCCCTTTTTGCGCGATACCTATGCTATAGTATTCCTGGTATTAATGAACATGCCCGAAGCAGCCCCAGCCATTAGTCATCGGAGGTGGATGTCCGGATGGCTAAGCGCGGCGCTGGGCTTGTTGGCCGCGATCCTCTCAACCCACGCGGGTGTTACTGTGACCGAAAACGTCTCCCCGGGCGCGACCAGTTGGCCGGGCAGTCCAATCCTCAGCACCCTCACCAACCCTGCCAGCCAGGCGACCGTGGGCGAGAGCTTCAACGGTGGCACCAGCGGGAACACGAATATCAGCCAGACGTTCACCATTAACACAACGAACTACACGCTGCAGACGATTGACCTTTATGTGGCGAGTGGCACTGGCACCGGGTCAGGCACCAACCTGACTTTGAACCTGTTCGATCTGGGCGGCCAGACGGCGCCCAACCCCAGCCCGTACACTTCCTCCGTCATTGGAGTGAATTTGCTCGGGTCGGGGGCGGGGCTCCCCATCACCTACTTCAGCCAGGCCAATGCGATTCTGGAACTGGATTTCACCGGGGCAGATCAAGTCGTCCTCCAGGCAGGGCACATGTACGCTTTTGAACTGCGGGGCGCGGTTAGTACCCAGCCGATGTTCTGGTATCGGAGCACAAGCGATACCTACGCTGGCGGCGCGGCCTACCGAAACCAGGCGTGGATCAATGGCACAAGCGGACGCGACTTCGCCCTTGCGGTTTACGCCACGTCCACGTCGCAGACCGGCACCAATGCCACTGCGATCTCCACCGTGGACTGGAACGACGTGCACCAGCGGATTGACGGGTTTGGCGCATCATCGGCGTGGAAGGGCAATTGGACGACCGCCCAGGCGGACATGTTCTTCTCGACCAACACGGGCGCCGGCCTGTCTCTGTTGCGGAGCCGCATCGCGCCGGACGGCACATCCGTCGAAACGAACATTATGCAGATGGCGCAAGCGCGCGGCGCACGGGTATGGAGCGCCACATGGAGCCCGCCTGCAGCGTTCAAAGGCGCCAACGTGTTGGGGATGGTCTCGGTCAATGGTGGAACCTATCTGGGCGGGGCGGCAACGAACCAGGCCTATGCCAACCAGCTCGCTGGCTACGTCGCCAACATGACTCACAACTACGGCGTGAACATCTACGCCATTTCCGTCCAGAACGAGCCCGATACGAACACCACCAACTACGAGTCCTGCGTCTGGTCGGCGCAGCAGTTTCATGATTTTGTGCCGTACCTGTCCGCCGCGCTAGCTGCCTCCAACGCATCCTCCACCCGCATCATGCTGCCGGAAAGCATTCACTGGCAGAGCAACACCAATTTATATACCACGGCAATGAACGACCCAAACGTCGCGTCCCTGGTGAGCATCATTGCCAACCACAATTACGACGGGTCTGATTTCGACCACGGCGCCACCTCGGTGCCGGCCCCTTTGCCCAGCTACGGCAAGGCGACCTGGGAAACCGAGGTTTCCACCGGCGCAAGCTTCGATGGCTCCATCACCGATGGCCTGTATTGGGCGGGCCGGATTCACCAGTTCATGACGGTGGCGCAAGCCAATGCCTGGCATTACTGGTGGCTCATTGACGAGAATGACGACAACGAAGGGCTGACCGACCAATCCGGCAACCCGGCCAAACGAATGTACGTGCTCGGGCAGTTCAGCCGCTTTGTGCGCCCCAGCTTTTATCGCATCGGCGCCACCAATACCGGTTCATCCCAAGTCAGCGCTTACAAGGATTCGGCTTCCCCCGCTTTCGCCTTCGTCGCCATCAATTCGGCCTCCACCACGGTGACGCAGGTATTCAACCTCACGAACTTCACCGCCGCCGGTTCGGTCACACCGTGGATTACTTCCAGCAATCTCTCCCTGGCCAGCCAGTCTTCAGTCGCTTTGACCAATGCCTCCTTTGCCTTCGCGCTGCCCGCGGCGAGCGTCGTTACGTTCGTCGGACAAGCTGACCTTGCGCCAACGAACATCTCGCTCTCCAACGCCTCAATTCCGGAGAATCAGCCCGCCGGCACAACCATCGGCGCGCTGAGCACCACTGGTCCTTATGCGGGAAACAGCTTCGCCTACACGCTCGTCGGCGGCGCAGGCAGCACGGACAACGGCTCATTCACCATTTCCGGCACCAACCTCCTCAGCGCCGCATCCTTCAACTACGAAGCGCAGAATACCTTCAGTATTCGGGTGCGCAGCACGGACCCGAGCGGGTTGTACGTGGAGAAAATATTCACCATCACCGTTACCGACGTCAACGAACCGCCGAGTCTTGCGCCGATGCCCAACCTTTCCGTCGGCGCGGGCGTTACACTTACTATCACCAACGTCGCCACCGACCCGGACGTTCCCCCCCAGACGCTTACGTTCAGCCTGTTGAGCGGTCCAGTCGGCTCGACCTTGAACCCTACAAATGGCGTTTTGTCGTGGCGGCCGCTGGTGAGCCAAGCCGGTACGACGAACATTATCACCGTCGTCGTCGCGGACAACGGTACCCCGAGTTTGTCCGCAACGAACAGCTACACCATTACGGTTAATCTGCTGAACCCGGCGGCGCTAAATTCAATCGCCGTGGCAGACGATCAGATAAGCATCGTCGCCAACGGCCCGGTCGGCCCGGACTACACGCTGCTGAGTTCCACGAACCTTCTGGATTGGCAGCCGCTCCTCACCACTAATCCGGCGGCTATGCCGTTCAGCCTGACAGACACAAACCTCGGCGACGCCGCCCGCTTCTATCGCCTCCAGCTTGGACCGTGAAGCCCGAAGGCGCATTGACCGAAACAGGGTGGTGTAGCGTAAGTCTGTCGTATCGCAGGCCTCCAACGCCCCAAACCGGCCCGCAACCCGCTCGGCGTGTCCAGTTCGGAAGCCCCCGCAAACGCCGTGCGCGAAGCCCGACGTGGAGGTCAAACCCGACTGGTCTGGCACCCTTCCGGCCGTGAAGGACCGAAACTGGCTTTTTGTGGAGTTGTGGGTATTTGGTCATCAGTAATGCTTAAAGGACCTGCTTTCTGGCAGGTGGTCAAAAATCGCCAGTCCAACCCGGAAAGGCTGGAAAAGGAGCCGTTTCTGGCCATTTCCAGACCCCCCATTGGTAAGCCAGCGGTAAGCCAGCAGTAGGCCATAGGTAAGCATTTGGCCCCGAGGGAGGCCAAAATGGGGATGGATGAGAAACGTAGCTTATTCATGTGGCTTATTTGGCGCGCCCTGGATCCACGGAGCGGTGGGGCGCCCTGGATAAGGCCCTCGAGAATCGTAGTATTGTCCATTCCAAACCAGAGCCGGTTTTGGTATGCATGAGGGCAATAGTGAGACTTTACGAGACGAAAAGACCAACAACCTATAGGATAAACATGAAAAAGCACTCTCAACGTCTGGCCATCGGCGGCGCTCTCGCCTGCTTGGCGCTGTGTGTCAGCCCTGTCTTCGCCAGCACTGGGTCATTCACCGGCCCTTTGACCGATGCCTTCTTGTCGGTCGACCTCAACGGTGGACCTCTCGCATCGGCTGTCGCGCCGACCGAGGGTTATAATGGTTCCAGCAGCACACCCTTTTATGCCGACCAGTATGGTGTAACTTGGTCGCCTTGGGGCGGCAACACCTACTCTGGCGGTGATGGCACCCAACTGCCCTCCAGCCAGTCTTCCCCGAACATCAATGCCAGCAGCATCTCCAAGACGTTCGGCACTCTCACCGCCACTCTGAGCATTGACACGACTCTAAACAGCGGCGCATACGGTACGGTCAACGGCGTGGCGTCCATGAACTCGCGCGACCGCGGAGCTCAAACCGGCGTCACCTACCTTCCCCCAGCCTCGAGCGACGGTGACATGTTCCGGGATTTTGTCTTCGCCGGCGGGAGCGGCAGCCAAGTCCAAGGTGAGAACTATTTACAGTTGACGCTGACCGGCCTCACACCCGGCGCTTCATACCAACTCGCTCTGTATTCATTCGACGGCTCTGGCGGTCATTCCATGAACTGGACAGGCGTTGCGCCGACCACATCGAATAACCTGGACGGTTGGTGGGCGCCCTCACCGGTAGGGAACAACACCTTCACCGCGCCATTCGACCAGCAGACGATCACTTGGTCCGGAGGCGGCACGAACAATTTCCCCGCTCCTGCCGTCTTCACCGAAACCGCCAATGGCAGTGGTAACGTCACGGTCTATGGTTACGGCGGCACCGGTTCCGGCCAGAGCGGTGATACCAGCTATCTGGATGGGTTCCAGATCGCGCAGGTTCCGGAACCTTCCGCCCTGGCCCTCTTCGGCCTTGGCGCCCTGCTCCTCGGCCGCCGCCTCGCCAACTCCCGCCGCCATAGCGCCTGAGTTTAGCTCGGTTTTTTGACCCAAGGCCGTTACCGCTTGGTAACGGCCTTGTTCTTTACTGCTCTAACCGAGAACCGGTGCTTGGCGATGTGGGCGGCTTCCAGCCAAAACTGGCCAGCATCCATCAAAGCGCAAGGGGCTATCGCTGCACACGTTCGGGTTCGTGGCTTTCGGTAATGCCGGGCCATTCGTCCGTGCGGAAGGGAACGGCTGGCAGTCCCGCTCCGTTGTAAAGCGTAGCCGTGGGGAAGGATTGCCAGGCGTAGCGCGCTGCCACGGGTTCGGGCACCTTTGGAGACGAGACCACGATGCTGATGCCCTCGATCCTGGCATCCCCCCAGTGCCATTTTCGGTCGTTGCCGGCCATGGAGAATTCTCCCAGCTTATCCCCTTTGACCACCAGCCCGCCATCCGCGTGGTCGAAGTGCAGCTCCAGCGCGTTGCCGACGCGCCGCAGGGACTGAAAGGTCGGCCCCTGACACGGAAGCTGTTTGCCGTAGTGCTGCGCCAGCGCGCAGAGGGCGAGGCGGTCGCCGACGATCTTCTTGTCGGGCGGATGAATGTTATCGGGTTCGCCGGTATCAATCGTCACCGCCAGGCCGCAATTGCGCACGTTCCCGGCCGTAAGCGCCTGCGCCTCGCGCAACTCAGCCCAGGTGGATTCAGCGGGCTGGTCCTGGTGATGCATGAAGGCGGGCAGGCTCACGATGTAGAAGGGAAGGTCACCCTGGCTGAATAGTCTCCGCCAGTCTCGAATCATCGCCGGAAGCAAGGTCCGATACTGATAAGCCCGGTCGCTGTTGGCCTCGCCTTGATACCAGAGGAAGCCGGTGATGGCCAGCGGCGCCAGCGGCCGAAGCATGCCTTGGTATAGGACGGAGGGCATGACTGGCCAATTCTCAAAGGTCAGAGGCAGCGGATGCGGCGGGCGCGCGTTCACACTGACCGCGCCTTTCCATTCGCCTGCCAATGGGACCACAGTCTTGTCCCCCAGCACCAGGCGCAGCGTTTCAGGTTTGCTCATGAACCCGCCTTGCGGCTTCAGCTTGAACACGCGGACAGCAACGACATTCTTGCCGGGCTTCAAGATGCCTTGCTTGACCTGGTACACCCTCGGGTTCTCCACCCAAGCGCTGGCGCCAACCCACTGGCCATTGATGTAGGCAGTGTCCATCCTCTCGATCACGCCCAGGCAGAGGCTTGCGGCCCCAGCCGGCAGCGGGTCCGGGAGGGTGATTTCCTTCCGGAACCAGCAGACGCTGGGCACGTCGGTCACACCCAGTTCCTGGAAACCGCCTGGGATTGCGACCGTCCTCCAGCGCGAATCGTCCAATGTGACCGCCGCCCAGGTATTGCTTTTCAGGCCCACATCATACTCGTCATACCAGTGCATGATGTAATTGCCGTACTCGGGCCCGCCACGGACTTTCAGGCGCTCCAGCTCGGCCAACTGGGTGTCAAAATCCTTCAGGCTGTGCAGGGCCTGCGGGCTGGTCCAGGCTTCTGCCGTGGTGCCGCCCAGGCAGTCTTCAATCAATCCGATGGGCACATGCACGTCTTCCCGTACTCGCCGCGCGAAGAAGTAGCCAACAGCCGAGAAGCCTCCGTCTTCGATGACGGTTTGCGGGGAACAGACCTTCCACCGGCCTTGCGGGACCGCGGACGGTGAGTAGGCAGGATGCGCCTGGACCTTGTAGAGGCGTATCTGCGGCTGGCTGGCTGCCTTGATTTCCTCGGCGCCATTGCGCGTTCGAGCCAAGCCCAATTCCATGTTCGACTGGCCGCCACACAGCCAAACGTCGCCGACGAGGATGTCCCGCAGTTCCTCGATCCGGGCTCCGTCAATTCTCATGGTGTAAGGCCCGCCGGCTTCCGGGGGACGAATCCTCACCTGCCAGCGGCCATCAGCCCCGGTCACAGTGGTGGCGGTATGCCCGGCAATTGAGACGCGCACGGTTTGCCCGGGCTTTGCCCAGCCCCAAACCGGATTCGGCTTGCCGCACTGCAGCACCATGTGGTCGCCGAACAACGGGCTGACCAACGGCAGAGATGCGCTATCCGCCGCGGAGGCAGCGAGCTGCGCGAGCAGGGCGATGGTTACAGTAAACAGTGCTTTTGAATGCATGCTTGACATGATGAGGTCTTCAGCGCGCCCCCGTCGTGGGCGGTGCCACGGGCGCAGACGGATCCCTGAAGTAGCGCTCGGCCCAGTTCAGGAATGTCACCCAGTTCGGTCCCGGCGTGTGTCCGCCGCTGTGCTGGCGGAAGGCGATCTCGCCGTCGGTTAAAGGCGTCTCGATTGGCGGAAATTCGGTGGTTCCCAGGCCTCTCTTGCCCAGGAGTTCGTAAACGGGCACGGCGCCTGCCGCAGCGAGGAACATGCCTTTCGCATCCACCCAGGCATCGCCGTTGGTTGAGCCGGCGCTGATGAAGACCGGGCGGGGGGCACACAGCGCAATCAGTTCGTGCGAGTCCACGGGCAAATCGTTCCAGGTCAGCGGGCCCCCGTACTTGATGAAGTTCCCTGCCATCCAATGGTATTCGCCGGAGCCCGCCAGGTTCTCGACCAGTTCCCCCCAGTTGCGGCGATGGAGCTTGGCCCCGCCTTCGCCCGAGGAGCTGACGAAGGCAGTCGCGAAACGCGGGTCGTACGCCATGGCGACCAGCGCCGCCTTGCCATAACGGGAATGGCCTTCGATGGCGACGCGTCTGGCATCAACTCCTGGGTCAGTCTCGAAATAGTCCAGGGCGCGGCTGGCACCCCAAGCCCACGCGCGCAGTGTGCCCCAGTCGTCGGCTTTGCGAGGTTGGCCCTTATTACAGAGACCAATAATGCCCTTGGTTAAACCGGCGCCATTGTCCGCTTGGATACCGGTGGGCACGAGCACTGCATAGCCCCAGCCTTTGGCCAGGACAGCTTCCTGCCAGGTTAGGTCCGGGGCAAAGCCCCTGCCCGCAGAGCCTCTGCCTGCGCCGGGCGCATTCGTGCCACCGACTCCCACCCGGCCCCGCCCGGCGAAGCTGCCGAGGCCACCAAAGGCTAGCTCCATGACTACGGGCACGTGGGCTGTCGCCCTGGCCGGGGTGGTCAGCGCCAGTTGGATGTCAACCTGGATGAGCGGGTAGCATGAGCTGTCCGCGTGACCGATCAGTTGCTTCGTGATGACGGGCACATCACCACGGTTTGTGCGTGTGCTGCTTACAACTTCCCAAGTTACCGCAGGCACGTTGTCAGGGACCCGCCCATAGACCTCCCGGTCGAAGTCGGACACGATTTCAGGCCGCCGCTGCTCCCACCACATCTTTGCCGTGCTGACCTTCTCGCGGTCCTTCGATACCAGCGGGTCCGGCAGGTTCGGGTAAGGGTTGGCTTTGGACTCGTCGTAGTTGGCATAATTCGGCGACTGACGATTCATGCCGTCCGCGCCCGGGCGGAGCGAAGTGATGTGCAGCAGGTTCATCATGCGCCGGTGATCTTCCTGTGCGCTCATCTCCACCGGTGGAGGCCACGAGGGGTCCGCCGTGCCCCGGTGATAGCTCTCCGGTGGTCCCAGGCAGCTCGTCCTCACGCCGCCCGTATCCACCACGATCCTTTGCAGCGCGACGCCTGGGTCAACCATCCAGACCTTGAACGTGTGATAACCCGGCTGTGAGATGGTGTGGCTGGATTTGACCTTGCGCGCGTTGTCCTTAACTGACTCCTCCCAGTCACGATTTCCGTTGTCCACGAAATAGCCTTTGGGCACCACCGTCAGCATCTGCGGCGCTTCGTTATCGAACGCCACCGCCAGGCGCACGCCTCGGTCCGGCGCAAAGTTCAGACACGGCCCAAGTATCGAGGTCACCTCCACGACTCCTGTGCCGAACAAGTACATGTGGTAGTCCAGCCTCGGCGAATTCTGAGGTGGCTGCACGCTAGGCGCTATCACGGGGAAGATCGTCATAGAGGACAACGTCCGCCCCAGGTCATCAACTCGTTCCCATCGAGCTGATTCTGCGTTGGCTCTGCTTGTGAAGTGCGCCGCTTCCATGGCCACACAGCCATTTGCTTCTACGAAGCCGCTCAGGGCGTCGCGCGCGGGTTCGAGAGGATTGAAGACCTTCAGCCGCACAACCACGCCCTCGCCGCCGGTTTGTGCAATCTTCACCGAGCCGTCGGCCCAACCCTTGGGCGCATTGCTCCAATTGACGCTCACCCTGAGCCGTTGCTCCCTTTCGACGGTGCCTGCGGTGCTACTCAGTTGCAGCCACGGTACACTTGGAGTCGCCGTGAAGGCGAACGGCGTTTTGCCCCGGTTAAAGACGTCCATGTAATGTCGCGGTCTGTTGAATGAATCGAACGTCGGCAGCCACAACTCATTTGTGCCGCTCGGCCACGCGGCGGCCGAGCCTTCCACTGCCACGCCCATGCCTGCCGCCTCGGGAATCTCGACCCTTACGACCGCAGGCATGACGTTCGAGTCCGGCTGCTGCCACGAGGTATAGCCGACGTGGGTTTGGTCCATCATGTGGTTCCATTTGCCGCCGGCCAGCGTGTGATTGAAGTAATCGGATAGCTCCTGGTCCTCCTTGAATAACTGACGTGCCCGCTCGGCAACGTCGTTGGCACTGGCGCGGCCCTGCTTTGCATACAGCCTGTTCTTGGCGGCGGTCACATACAACTCGTTTACCACCGCGCAGGCCTTCGTCGGGTAGAGCACGAGTTGGTAGAACGCGTCGCGGGCGCTCTCAGGGAGATCAGCATAAACCGCCTCCGCCTTTGCGGTAATGGCCTTCCAGTCGTCTATAACCCTATCTGCCTCCTGGTAGTTGGTCAGGCTGAAGGTGTCCGGGTCAAGGAGTTCGGGTTTGCGGCGGCCGTTGAGCTTCGCGTATTTCGCGACGATGTCAGCAATCTCGGTGGCTTGGGCCGGGCCGAACTCGCGCTCCGCCCAGCGTGTCAGGTACTCCTCCAGTCGTTCCTTCGGCCAGGCCCCGGGGTTCCACGCCATGGTGAGGAAGAATTCCAGCGGCACCTCCTCGGGCTTGATGTCGCCTATGTTGACGATCCAGAGCCGGTCCGCGCCGTAGTGCAACGCCAGGTTCATTTGCTCCCAGATTTTGGGCAGCGGTACCGTGTTGACCCATTTGTAGTTGCGAGGGCCGCCGACGTAATCGCAGTGATAATAGATGCCTGCGCCTCCCGATCGCTTGCGTTCGTCCGCGGTTGGGAGACGGCGAAGGTTGCCCCAGTTGTCGTCGCACCAAAGCAGGGTCACGTCATCCGGCACGCGCATTCCGCGCTCGTAGTACCCCTGCACCTCCTTGTAGAGCGCCCAGACCTGCGGCACTTCGGCGATGTTGGTCGTGATGACTTCTCCAATGATGTTGCGCTGGTCGGCCACGATGCTTTCGAGCAGGGCCACGCTTTCGGTCTCGCTCATGGGCTCGTCGCCGTCGCCGCGCATGCCGAGAGTGATGACCTTCTCGTAATCCTTTGTGCGCCGCAGCCCCTCGGTCCAGAACTCGCGCAGCTTCGTGGCATTCTTTGAATAGTCCCAACTGCCTTTGCGATTGCCCGCGCGCTCCCATTCCTTCCAGGCGCGCATCATCGGCTCGTGATGGGAGGTGCCGATGACCACGCCATACTCGTCCACCAGCTTCGCGTTCAACGGATCGTCAGTGGCGAACGAGTTGTCCCACATGGCGGGCCAGAGATAGTTGCCTTTGAGCCGCAGGATGAGTTCAAAGACATTCGTGTACATCCCGTGGTTCAGCTCTCCGTATTTCTTCCGCGCCCAGGTCATCAGGCACGGGCCTTCATCATTGATGAAGAAGCCGCGGTATTTGACGGCGGGCGGCCCCTGGACGTAGCGGCCCGCCTTCACGTAGAGCGCGTTATGATGCTTCGGCGGCACATCCGCCCACCAATACCATGGCGAGACCCCCATCTGCTCGGACAAGTCGTACACGCCGAAGATGGTGCCGCGCTTGTCGCTGCCGGCGATGACCAGCGCGCTGTCAACCCCGGGCAATGGCTGGCTCACGACTTGAATCAATGACGCCTCCCACTTGCCGGCCACGCGGGCGACATCAATCCTGCCCTCGCGCACCAATTCATCAATCACCGAACTGCGGCCGATTGTGCCGATGAGAATCGCGTTGGTGCCGAGGCGGCTGAGTTGGTGAGTGACCGCCGGCTCAGTTTGCGAGACACGGCGGATGTCCATCTGCAGATCGGCAACTACGCGCACCACGCCGGGCCAATCGTTTGTATCTACGAAGATGCTGGCGGCTCGTCCTTCGGCAAAGAGGCAGAAACTTCCTTCGCTGGGTTGCTCATTGACGAAGGAATTGGTTGTGAGGGCTAAGGCACCATTGGCAACGCAAAGCGCCAATGCCAACACACCGAACAACGGCATCGCGGATTTGCTCCTTGTGACCCGCATGTTCACGCCCTCGGGCTGGGAGCGCCGGCATCTTGCCGGCTTAAACGGTTCGGGCGGGCTAAGCCGGCAAGATGCCGGCGCTCCGGGCAGGCGCCATTCCACGCGGGTTGTGAAGTATTCGGGCTGGCCATGTTGGAGGGGCTCGTTGGTGCCATGAAGTTTGGGCAGGACTAAAGGGCGCTGTTGCTGACGAAGGCGAGGCGCCGGCTGTCCGGCGACCACGAGGGGACGTTGATCGTGCCCTGGCCGCCATAAACGTAAGCAATCACCTTCGCCGTGCCACCCGCCAAGGACATCAGCCGCAGATAAACCTGTTGGTAGTAGGGGTGATCCGTCGGCGCGACTTCCGGCGCGTAGGACAGGAACACGACCCACTTGCCGTCGGGCGATATGTGGGGGAACCAGTTGTTGAATTCGTCATTCGTTACCTGCTCCTGGCCCGCGCCGTCAGGCCGCATCCGCCAGATCTGCATTTTCCCGCTGCGGCTGGAGTTGAAGTAGATGTATTTGCCGTCGGGCGTGAACTCCGGGCCGTCGTTCAAGCCCGGCGAGTCCGTCAGCCGAATCTCGGGGCCGCCGCCATCAGACAGGGTCTTGTATATGTCATACTTGTTGCTCCGGCCACCGGTATAGACGAGCCACTTGCCGTCGGGCGACCAGCCGTGCAGGTAGGACGGCGTGAGCGGCGTGATCCGTTTCGGCGTCCCGCCCCCCACGGGCAGCGTGCAGATGGCGGATTGGCCATCCGGCGCGCTTTGATCGCTGATGCCAAGGAACGCGCCGTCGAAGGAGAGGACGTGGTCGTTGTTGTTCTTGATGGCGAAGCCCGTGTCCAGGAACGCCGGTATCCGCATCGCTAAATCAAAGCGCACGAGCCTTCCCCAGCCTTCGGCGCGCCCGCTCACGTTGAAGATCAAGGCCTTGCCGTCGGTCGTCCAGTTGGGCGCTTCGAGGGGTTGTGCGGACCTGTGAACCATCTGCAGCCTGCCGCTATGGACGTCGAGAATCTCCAGCACGCTGCCAATGTAATCCCGATAGGGAGTGAACCCTGGCCGGGCCGGGTGGATGATCCGCACATCACGGAACCGCGCGGTTTCAGCCACGTTCCCGCGGTGCGAGCATAAGAAGAGGCCGGCGTAAACGCTTTCGCCGAGGTCCAGGTTGGTCAGCGTGCGGCTCACGAACGGCTCGCCGTAGCGCGCGGCCGAGAAGGTATAGTTTTTCCCCCTCCGCTCGAACTGGAGCACGCTGGCGTTCGTGATGGGCAGGGTGATCTGCTCGGTGGTTGCTCCCTTTGTCCTGCGGAATTGCAGGGAGGTGAGGCCGTCGCCATGCTCCGCGGTATCCGCGTAAGGCGCGTCGGCGTCGAGATTGGGTCGCACCATCCAGCCCAGTTTCCGGTGGGCATCCACCCCCGTGCCCGCGAACTCGGCGTGCGTGCGCAGAATGAAGTCGCCCTCGATGCGCGTCCAGAGGAGATGGAATTGGTCGCGCCCGAACCACATGTTGGTTCCGGCAGCCGTGATCGTGTACTCCTGATTGCCAGCGTCGTACAAGACAGAACCGGCGAGCGCCGGCGCCCCGATGTCGGCGTGCCCGTCGAATTGGCCGAGGGGATTCTGCTGTGAGCGGCCTGGGGCGATGCCGAGGAGGAGCGTGCCGGACATGAGGGTCAGAACAATTTGCCGGGCTGTGTGGGCATTCATCGTATTCGGGCCCGGACAGTCATACGTGTGAGCACGGAGCGCCGGCATGCTGCCGGCTTAGGCCGCCCGGACCGCGTAAGCCGGCAGCATGCCGGCGCTCCGATCTTTTGGCAAGTTGTACGGGCAACAAGATCCGGAATAGCGGTTGCGTGGTCGCCCTCCAGCGTGGCTAAGAGCCGGGAATGATCTCGATGCCGTTGATCTCGGGATTCTCGATATTGGGGGTGAACTTAATGTCCAGCTTGCCGCCGGTGATCTCCACCGGGACGGTCTCGACGTAGGCGCGCAGCGGCCCGCCCGCCTTGGTCCACACGTCGAAGTCTTTGAACTCGCGGCCCTGGACGTTGAAGGAAAAGACCCGCTGGCCTGGACCGGTGACGCCTTCGAACGTCTCGGCAAAATGCAGCTTCACGGTGTATTGGCCGTTCGCAAGGGGGTACGAGAAGGCTGTCATGCTGTAGCGCTCGGCCCGGTAAAGCCCCGGGTCTTGCGTGTTCTCGATCTTCAGGTCTCCGCCCCGCAGCGTGGTTTCACCATCTGCGAATCCTTGGTCGGCCAGCCACACGTTGCCACCGGAATCCTTGAAAGGCGCCGTGTCTCCGGCGCGAATGCGTATCACGGCGGGAGCCGGCTTGGTCTGGGCGGCGGGCGCGGACGTGGTCGCCGCCGGTTCGGGCGCTTTGCCGGAGGGCTGGTCTTTGCCTGACCGGCAGCCGATGAGCATAACAACGGCTAACGCCGCGATGCGCGAGCCGCTGACATAACGCATGAAGTATGTATTCGTTTGCATGGATTGAATTGTATTCTCAGTTTGGTTTGGCGTTGAGGCTACCAAAGCTGCGAGACTGCGCATGTCGTCAATCTTAAGGACGCTCGTCAAGCGCGGCAGGCGGGAGGCGGAATTTGGCTGCCAAGGCCGAAGGCCGAGATCCGAAGGCCGAAAGAAGGCCGAAAGCCGAAATCCGATTCACCTAATCCACGATCAAACTGCCAATTTCGGCCTTCGGGTTTCGGATTTCACGCACCAGCAAGCGCTGAGTTCACCGGAGCAGCTTCACTTGGGCGCCCATACCCGAAACTCGCCGCCGCAATGCAACAGCGCCAGCAGGTAGAGCATCCCGTCGTAGTAGCGATACGGGCCGGCGGGGATAGGCTCGTTCCAGAGCGCCTCAACGAATTGCTTCGCCCGCGGCTGGGTCGCGGCGAGACTGGCCACGGCATTCATGGCCACCAGCCCGGTCGAGTGGTCGTTGCCGAATTGGGTGCCGTCGAGGTGGAACCGGTTACCGTAGGCCGAAATGCCTTTGGATTCGAAGAATGCCTGCAAACGGTCGCTCAGTTGGGGTTCGCGGACTTCTTCCGCCCACCATGCCCAGTCCACAGACCAGTTCATTGCCGTGCGCCACGAGTCGTATTGGAAGTCGGCGCTGTGCGGGTTCCAAGGACTGGCCCAGGGCGTGCCGTCGAAATTGGCGTAGTCCGGGGCCAGGGCGGTGGCGGGATGCGTCGCGCGCTGAAAGAATTCGCGGCTGGCAGCGGCAGCCTGCGCCCAGAAAGTGCGGTCCTCCTTTGGCCCGCACCGCGACCACAATTCGTAGAATGCCGGAACCTGGTAGGAAGGATCGGTGTGGTTCCAGTTCTCCACGTCCGGAGTAAAGCGGACCATCTTATGGTCCGGCTCGAACAACGCGCCGGCGGTCATGGCGCCTTTCACCGTTGGGCCCGTGATGAGCTGGCGGTGTCTCATGTGGCCGAGCAAGCGGTCGGCTTCCGCGCGGTAATCATAGATGCCATCGCGCCCGCCCCAGCGCCCGGCGGCGAAGTACAGCGCGGTGGCAAAGTATTCCTCCCCGTCCGGCGCGGGCATCTCGTCGTTCGGCGTGCCGTTGGTGGTCATGGACCATGAGAAGTAGCCGAACGCCGGATGCCTCGGCGATGCGTGATACATCCAGGTTTTGGCCCAGTTCCACAGGGCGTCGAACTCGGCCCGCTTGTCCAACTGCACGGCGATCATCATGCCGTAGGACATGCCTTCAGAGCGCACATCCCGGCTCTTGATGTCGTAGATGAAAGCCAGTGGGCCATTCGAGTTGGCTCCGGCGGGGAAGTAAAGGGCCTGCGAGAGCGGGTCGCCGTGAAACAACTGTTGGAAGGCGGCGTTGATCCGCTCGGTGACTTCCCTCTGGGAGCGGCCTGCCTCGACGAACAGATTGCGATACCGGCCGGTCGCAGATGCGCCCGAGGGTGCCGGAGCCGCGCGCGTTGGCGACAGAGTGCATCCGGCCAGCGCGGCAACAAGGCTAGTCCTCAACGCGGCTGAGGTCAGATGCCTGGCAGCCCAACTCGTGCAGAGGTGGGGCCGGTTCGTGCGACGGTGCGGCAGACGTTCATTCATGTGTCGGACATCCTACGCAGGGCGGGAGGTTGGCGCTTGCAGGGCGCGGGACCCGCGGGGGTGTCTTGATTGTTCCTCCATTCTTCCTCTATTGTTCCTCTATTGTTCCTCTATTTCTCGCCTCCTTTTTCGCCCATCGCGGCAATCTCCTACCCGGAGTCGTCGCGGCAGTAACAAGCTGCGGCCCCTGCGGGGTCTGCCTTGCTTCCTTACTTCTAATTTGAGGCGGCCTTTCATACCCCTCCCAGTTTGCCTTTCCTGTTCCGGATGTGCGCTGTTCGCTCAGGGCACTTGCGGACGCAGTTCGCACGGTCGGGCTTCCAGCGTCGCTGTTGCAGACCTCAGCCCATCGGAGGAGGCACGCAGCCTGATTTCTCCGGCTTGCTTGGTGGATTGCACGATGAGCTGAGCCAGGCCGTTGAAAGCGCTGCGGCGCCACTGCGGGGGCGGCGGGTTCTGCCGGGTTTCCAGCGCCACGCCCAGGTTGATGCCTCCGGGGCCGTAACGGTTGGCTACGGCGACGGCGATAGTATTCTCGCCCGCGTGCAGGAAGGGCTTTACTTCAAACCTCGGTGTATCCTGCCAATCGTGCGACTCGCCGACCTTCTTCCCATTTAGATAAACCCACCCGTCCTCGTCTATGCGGCCGAACCGCAACGTGACGGTGGCATTGGTCAGCATTTCTTGAGTAATGAGGAGCTGCGTGCGGAAAACGGCACTTTCATTCTCGTGCAGCGGACCTTCACCGCTGCTGGTATCCGCCACGGCCCAGCTTGAATCGTCAAAGTGCTCTCTCATTTCCGGCAAGTTGCCCCTGCGCGCGCTCTGCACCTGCTTCCAGCGCCAGCCAGTCAACGGAGACGACCGCACCTGCGGCATGGAGACGAACACGTCGGGCTCGTGGCAGCTCGGGTCGCCGTTGCCGACGCCGATCAGCCGGCCCGGGCCTTCCACGTCGAATTGCACGCTGTTCATCGCCACAGGCACCACGCGCCCCTGCGCGTCGGTGACCGAAACGGTGACGATGCTAACGTCCTCACCATCGGCATTGATGGCCTGCCTGTCCGGCACAAGTTGGATGGAAACGGGGGCGCCGGTCGTTTCGACCTTGGCTTCTGCGACGGGCTGCCCAGCCTGGTAACCCTTGGCCGAAAGCACCCCGGGCGCGTATTTCACCTTCCAGCCGAGATGGGAGTTCTTCTCCATGCGCTGGCGGCCCAGGCTCTGGCCGTTCAGGAACAGCTCCACCTCGTCGCAGTTGCTCAGCGCGCGCACGTCCACTTCCTGCCCTTCCCGCCCCGGCCAGTTCCAATGCGGCAGGAGGTGTAACACGGGCTGGCCGGTCCACCATGATTGGTAATAGTAGAAATTGTCTTTGGGGAATCCGCAGGTGTCCATGATACCGAAGTGCGAATTGATGCAGGGCCACCAGTAAGGGGTGGGCTCCCCGCGATAGTCGAAACCTGTCCACACGAAAGCGCCTGAGAGCCAGGGGCGGGGCGCAAAGAAGCTCCACCACGTGGCAGCAGTGTGCGCCCAGCTTGGCGCGTTTTCGTCATAGGCGCTCACGTAGCCGCGTGACTTGTCGTTGGCGTAGATGCCGCGCGTGGATACGGTGCTGCCCTGTTCGGTGCCCACGTTCGGCTGGGTTGGATGGGCGGCGTGGTAAGCGTCCATGTTGGTCGAGCCCACATAATAATTCCACCCACGGACTTCAATGACGCTGTTGATGCCCTTGAACTCATTCCCGACGTTGGCGGCGTAAGTCACTGGACGCGTCGGGTCGAGCACTTTCACCACAGCTTGCAGCGTCTCGGCAACACGTCCGCCCGCGGAGGTCGTCTGCACTTTAAACTCCTCGTTGGCGATAGACCAGATGCAGACGCTCGGATGGTTGCGGTCGCGCCGGACCAACTGCGCCATGCGCAAGAGGTTCTGCGGGTCGCTGCCCAGCAACCGGTTCTCGTCCATCACGATCATCCCGAGCCGATCGCAGGCCTCCAGCAGCTCGGGCGTGGGAGGATTGTGTGAGGTGCGATAAGCGTTGCAGCCCATCTCTTTAAGTTTGGCCACGCGGAAGTATTGCAGCCGGTCAGGCAGGGCCGAGCCAACGCCCGCGTGGTCCTGGTGATTGCAGGTGCCTTTGAGCACATAGGGCTTCCCGTTTAGCAGGAAGCCTTTGTTCGTATCAAACGCCACGGTGCGAATGCCGAACGGCGTTTCGGTGCGATCAAGCACGGCACCGCTGGCCTCGACCGTGGTGCGCAGACGGTACAGGTTGGGCGTTTCAGGCGACCACAGGCTGGGAGCAGAGAGCCTGGCGGTCTGCTGGACTTCCTCCTCTGAACGGGCGCCGAGATGAGCAGACTCCTTTGTCGTGGCGACGGTCTTTCCGTCCGGCGCGATGATCTCGCATCTCACGACCGCGTGCGTGGGTGCGCTTTGCATATTCATCAGACGGGTCAGAATGTGGATCGTGGCCGGCCCCTCCGGCACGTTATTCCTGAACTTGCTGAAGACGAACGTGCCGTCCGGGGCCACGGCAAGGGGAGCGGTCTTCACCAGCCACACGTGCCGATAGATGCCGGCCCCCTCGTAGAACCAGCCTTCGGTTTGCGAGGCATCTACTTTCACCGCCAGAGTGTTTTTCCCGCCGTAGTTCACCACGTCGGTGATGTCGTAGCGGAAGCTGGTGTAGCCGCTCTCACGGCGCCCCAGGCACCAACCGTTCAGGAAGACGACGGAATCACGGAACACCCCGTCGAATTCCAGCCACAACCTTTTCCCAGCGTCGGTCTTCGGCAAATCGAAGGTGCGTCGATACCAAGCGACGTTGTTGGTGGGGAAGTCCGGGCCGAGCGCCTTGAATCCGTGGGACCCGTTGGCCTTCGGGTCGAATGGCAGCTCGACGGCCCAGTCATGCGGCAGGTTCAGTGGCCGCCAGTCGGCGTCGCTGAACGTGACGTCCGCCGGGCCGCGGCCCGTGCCTGCCTTGGCCAGGTCTTGGGCGATGCCCCACTCATTCCCGAGATGGAACTTCCATCCGAAGTCCAACAGCAGCCGCTCTCGCGGGCCCGAATCGGTGGCGGCGAAGGTTTGGAGGCTGACCAGGACGGCGGTGGCACAGGCAAACAGGGAGAGAGCGAAGAGCTTCGTTTTCACGGGACTGGAGCATAGCTAATGCCGTGCTTCCAGGGAAGCACGCATTTGACATGGACAACACAGACCCAGGCCGGCCACAATCGGCACATCGAATAGTTTCGAGCCTCAAGACAAAGCTAAATGAAGCCTCTCAAAGCATCCGTCGGCAAGGTCCTGGCCCCTCGGTGGTCCGGCATTGGTAGTACAGGATTTCAGTTCAACCGTCGGCAGTTCCTGCGGACCGCACTCAAGGCGGGTGCACTGCTCGCCGTTCCGCAGGTCATTCCCGCCACTGTGCTGGGCAAGGACGGCGGAGTCGCTCCCAGCGAGCGGATCGTGCTGGGCGGCATCGGTATAGGTAATCGCGGCACGTACGACCTGGGTTGCTTTCTGGAGGAACCGGATGTGCGGTTCGTGGCTATCTGCGACGTGAAAGCGGAGCGCCGCGAGGCCATCAAGAAGAAAGCGGACGGAAAGTACGGCAACCGGGACTGCGCCATGTATCGCGACCTGCGCGACTTGCTGGCCCGCAGCGACATTGACGCCGTGCTGATCGCAACCGGCCCGAACTGGCACGCGACGGCTGCGATCCTCGCGGCCAACGCGGGCAAGGACGTCTATTGCGAGAAGCCTTGCACGAAGAACATCGCGCAGAGCCTGGCGCTGGCTGAGACCTTTCGCCGGACAGGCCGGGTATTCCAGGCGGGGACGCAGCGACGCAGCCTGCCCAATTTCGCGTTTGCGGTAGATCTGGCCCGGCACGGGAAGCTGGGCAAGCTCCAGACGCTCTACGCGCACCCCGGCGGGCTGGCAACCTCGATGAGCGGCTGGGTGCCGGCTGAGCCAGAGCCGGACAAAGAGCAGGTGGACTGGGACCTGTACCTTGGGCCTGCGGCCTGGCGGCCCTACAACAAAAAGCTTCTGGATGGCTTTAACTTCGAGAAAGGCGGCGGCCTGACCGGCGGCGGCTGCCTGGAATGGGGCTCCCATTGCGTGGATCTTTGCCAGTGGGCCAACGATGCGGATCAGACGGCGCCTGTGGAGTACGAGCCGGTGGGCAAGGAATTGCACGCCCGCTACGCCAACGGCGTCAGGTTGATCATGCGCGACGACGGCTGGCTCAAGCTGGGGTCCTGCCCGGTGCGGTTTGAGGGAACGACAGGCTGGGTCGAAACAGGCGACGACGGGGATATGGTCGCCAGCGCGCCAGCCTTGCTTGCCGGCAAGGGCGCCAAAGTATCCGGCTACCCGGCCAATTTCCACATACGGGACTTCCTGGATTGCGTGAAGACGCGGGGGCAGACGAGAGCCAACGCGGACGCCGCCTGCCAATCCCATATCACTTGTCATGCAGCCAACATCGCCCTCTACCTCGGCCGCAAGGTGAGCTACGACCCCGCGAAGAACGAGTTCATCGGGGACGAGCAAGCCAACCGGATGCGTTCCGAGGCGTTGCGCGAGCCGTGGCGGATTTAGGCGGCGCTAAGGCATTCACATGAGAACCCACTCCACCCCAAGATTATCTATGGCACTCCTGCAGTCGCGAGCTTTTGTATGGCCGGCTATTCTGGCCGTGGCGCTGGCCGCCGTCGCGCTTGCGGGTCAGGCGGGCGCCGCCGCACCGGACAGCAAGGATTCCCCCGCGGAAAAGCAACGCAAGCTGATCAACGTGCTCAAATCGAACGCCGCACCCGGCGACAAGGCCATCGCCTGCAAGCAATTGGCGATCTACGGCACCAAGGACGCCGTCCCGGCCCTGGCGCCCTTGTTGGCAGACCCTGATCTGGCGTCGTGGGCGCGAATCGCATTGGAGGCGATCCCCGGCCCGGCCCCGGATGCGGCGCTGCGCGAGGCGATGGGCCATTTGCGAGGGAAGCTGCTCGTCGGCGTTATCAACTCAATTGGTGTTCGTCGGGATGCCAAGGCCGTCAGCGGCCTCGGCAAGAAGCTTAAGGACAAGGACGGCAACGTGGCCTCGGCCGCAGCGGTAGCCCTGGGCCGAATCGGCGGCACCGACGCGGCCGCGTTGCTGGAACGATCATTGGTTCGCGGGCCGGCTTCGACTCGCCCAGCGGTGGCCGAGGGGTGCGTGCTCTGCGCCGAAAGATTCTTTGCTCAAGGCCAGTCGGCTCAAGCGATCAAGCTATATGACGCCGTCCGCCAGGCGGCGGTTCCGAAGCAGAAGGTCCTTGAGGCAACACGCGGCGCGATTCTCGCCCGGCAGCTTGATGGCATTCCCCTGCTGCTAGAGCAACTTCGCTCGCCGGACAAGGCATTCTTCGGCATTGGGTTGCGCACCGCTCGGGAGCTTCGCGGCATCACGGTGACTGAGGCGCTCGTGGCTGAGTTGGGCAAGTGCAGCCCGGAGCGGAAGCCGCTCCTGTTGCTGGCGGTGGCTGATCGCGATGACGCGGCGGCTTCAGCCGCGGTCGTGGCAGCGGCCAAGGCCGGCGCAACGAAGGTGCGGATCGTGGCCATCAACGCTTTGGAGCGGCAAGGGAACATCTCCAGCGTGCCTGTGCTGCTCGACGCGGCGGCGAGCGGCGATGCCGACGTGGCACACGCCGCGCTCGGAGCACTGACCAGGCTGCCCGGAAATGACGTGGAGACTTGCCTGCTCGACCGTCTGCCGCAAGTGGCCGGCAAGCAAGGCCAGGTGATCATTGAGCTGGCGGGGCGGCGACACATTGACCGCGCGCTGCCGGCCATCGTGGGGTTTGCCGAGGACCCTGACCTGGACGTTCGCAGCACCGCCGTGCAGGCGATCGGCATTCTCGGCGGCGAGAAACAAGCGGCCACCCTGGTTCGGCTTTTGCAGCAGGCCCAAACCCCCAGGGACCGTGCCGACCTCGAAGCGGCGCTCATCGCCATCAGCAGCCGCAGCGGCGCAGCGTGCGTGCCTCACCTGCTGCCCCTCGCGCAAAGCGGCGACCCCGCCCTCCGCATCGCGGGGCTGCATGTGCTGGCTTCGGCGGGCGGCTCCGCCGCCCTCGGGGCCGTGACAGCCGCCATTGACGATCGGGACGAATCAGTCCGGGACGAAGCGGTGCGCACGCTCTCCACCTGGCCGAACAACTGGCCCGAGGACAGCGGTGTGGCGGAGCCAATGCTCAGGCTGGCCAAGTATTCGATGAAGCCCTCCTATCAGGTGCTGGGCCTGCGCGGGTACCTGCAATACGTCCAGGGCGACAAGCAGCTCAAGGACGAGGCGAAGATCGAGAAGGTCAGAGACGTGCTGCCGCTCCTCAAACGGCCCGAAGAGCAACGCCTGGCGATTGGCGTCATCAGCGGCGTCCCCACCGCCGCCTCACTCGAATTGCTGCTGGCCTTGGCCGCCGAGCCAGCAGCCGCCAACGATGCCTACTCCGCAGTACTCAAGCTCGCCGAGGACAAGGCGTCCCCGATTCCCAAGGAGCAGCGCCGTCACGCTCTGCAAAGGGTGTCCGAGAAGTCCAATGACGGGGCGACCAGAACCAAGGCCAACGAGATATTGCGGGCCGTGCAATAGGGGCCAGGGTCCGCCATGCGAAAGCGGGTCCAAATCGCGATTGCCATCCTGCTGGTGATTGTGGCTGGCGTGATTGCGTGGCAGGCGGTTCGCGAACGTCAAACCGGACCAGTGTGCCGCGGGAGGCGTTTGGATTACTGGCTGCAGCAGTATGCCAAGCAGACTCCACAATTGTCCGAGGCGACGAACGCCTTTCGCCAGTTGGGCGAAAGAGCCGTACCGTGGTTGGTGCAGATTCTGAATGCACCTGACTCTTTCGGGTCGTGGTATCAAAGGGCTTACGACGGGAATGCGCATTACTTGCCTCAGTTCCTCACCGCTGGACTGCCAGAACCACGGCAAATGGAAAGTCGCCTTGCAGCCCTCGACGCCTTAGCATTGCTCGCCCCATCAGCCCACAGCGCCATGCCCGCGATAATCAACGCTTTGAATGACAAAGATGTGGACCTACGAAGGTCTGCTGCAATCATCTTGGGGCAATTAGGGCCAATCACGAGTAACGTGGTTCCGGCGTTGGTAAGCGCCTTGACTAACGGCGACTGGTACACCGAGCAAGAGGCTTTGCGTGTCCTTGGGGGGATGGGGCCTCGCGCAACGAACGCGATTCCTGCTTTGGTCAATGAGTTGAAACACCTGCATCCCGACTTTCGCACATGGGCTGCCGAGGGTTTGGGAAATATGGGGCCGGGTGCAAAGAGTGCCACTACGGCACTAATGCTGACAGCAACGCAGGACCATGTTCTGTGGGTGCGCGAAGCGGCATCGTCCGCTCTGCTGAGAATCGACCCCGAAGCCGCCGCCAAGGCGGGCATACATTGACGGCCCAAGCTCTCCGCGGCGGCTGCGCCCGGCGCGGGGCCTGCGCCGCCGGGCTGCCCCCGCTTCAAGCCGCCAGGTGCGTCAAAGCGCGCCCCAACCTGTCGAGCTTGACAGGGCCGCTGACAAAGTCCACATCGGTGGCCGTGCCATATACCCCTGGCTTTGTCACTGTCTATGGGGTCAGGGCGCGCGCGTTTGATTCTGTTTTCAGTGAGCCGCATTTGCTTTATGCTGAGTTGAATGACTGAATTCAGCATCCCGTATGGGCGAACGAAGCTGACCGTTCGGCTCGATGGCGCGTTCCAAACCGAATTGCTCGCCCCGGCGCGGGCAGAGCCTGTAGCTGACCCGGCGCAGGCGGTGCGTGAAGCGCTGAGCCGCCCGGTGGGGGGCGTGCGCCTGGAGGATTTCGCTCACGCTCGTTCGGTGGCAATCGCTATCAACGACAAGACGCGTCCAGTCCCCCACGCGATTCTCCTGCCGCCGCTCTTGCAGGCCCTTGAGAAACTCGGCATTGCGCCCGGTGCCATCACCCTGTTCGTGGCCACGGGCCTGCACGCGCCAATGCAGGAGTCTGAGTTCGCTCAAATCCTGCCCGCGGACATCCTCGCGCGCTATCGCGTCGTCAGCCACGATGCCGCGGCCACGGAGAACCTGGTCTCAATGGGCAAGACCCGGCGCGGCACGCCTGTGCAAGTGAACAGGCTCTTTGCCCAGGCCGACTTGCGCGTGGTAGTTGGAAATCTTGAGCCGCACCAGTTCATGGGATTCTCCGGCGGGGTGAAGACCGCCGTGATCGGCCTCGGCGGGCGAGATACCATCAACCAGAACCATGCGCTGATGCTCGATCCGCACTCTGACCTGGCGCGCTACGACGACAACCCCGCGCGGCAGGACGTGGAGGAAGCAGGCCGGATGGTCGGCATCCACTTCGCCCTCAACGATGTCATCAACGAAAGCAAACAGATCGTACGTGTCCTCGCCGGCCAACCGCAGGCGGTGATGCGGGAAGGCATCCCGTTGGTGCTCCAGCTTTACCAGGTCCGCGTCGCCGCTCCGTTCGATTTGCTCATTGCCTCGCCGGGCGGGCATCCCAAGGACATCAATCTTTACCAGGCGCAGAAGGCGCTGGGACACGCCGCCCGGGTGACGCGGCAGGGCGGAACTGTCATCCTTGTCGCTGCCTGCCCGGAAGGCACCGGCAGCCCGAGCTACGAGAAGTGGGTGACGGGAATGGCTTCGCACCAGGCCGTCCTCGAACGCTTCCAGCGCGAAGGCTTTCGCATCGGCCCGCACAAGGCATTTCAGATCGCCCGCGATGCCGTGCCGCGCCGTGTGCTCATGGTGACTGAGATGCCGCCCGATTTCGTGCGAAAGCTGCTGCTCGCTCCTTTCCCCAGCCTTGACGCCGCACTCGCGACCGCGCTCCAGAGCCTCCCCCCGGCTGCCCGGATTGGCATCATGCCGTGGGCCAACGCCACCATACCGACGCTAGGTTAGCTACGATCTCCCTCACTCCGGCAGCGGTTGGCCTTTCGTCTCGGGCAGGAAGAAGATGAATACCAATCCCAGCGGGTACAAGATACTCAGCAAGCAGACGGCCAGGCGCAGGTCCATTCCGGGGACTGACTTGAGCCAGCCCGAAAGCACCAGCGTCGAAGCGGCCACGATCCGACCGCCATTAAAGCAGGAACCCGCTCCCGTCGCCCGCAAGTGTGTGGGAAACAGCTCAGGGAAGTAAATGGCGTAACCAGAATGCATGCCGCCGGTGAGAAAGCCATAAGCCGGCAAAAGGCAGAGTAGCTGGCCATAGCTGGACGGCAGGTAGCAGGTGATCGGGACGATGAGGAATGCGCCCACATGCATTAACGCAAACGCCGGTCGGCGTCCCACCCGCACACAAAGCGGCCCAAAGGCCAAGAGGCCCAACCCCATGCCAGTAACCTGCACAAGGCCATAAGCGAACTTGGCCTGTTGCGCCGCCTGCTCAGACGCCACCCCTTTGCGCAGCAGGAACTCACGGGTAAGGTCCTGGCCGGCGACCACCACACCCCAGTAGGTGCCCAAACCGACCGCGGCCAGCAGCATTCCCAGCAGCGCGCGCCGGCGCCACCTTGGATTGCCCAGCAGGTCGCGAAAGCTCCCCATCCGGGGACCGGCAGAAGCAGCGGCGCGGGTGCCTGCCGCCCGCCAGCTTTCCGGTTCCCGGACACTCGCCATGACCCAAAACACGAGCAGCGCGGGCACGACCGAGGCCAGGTAGGCGTACCTCCAATGGGCCCCCACCGCCAGCCCCGCCAGGGCTGCCGCCCAGCCTCCGGCAACGCTCGTGGCATGAAAGATCCCCGACGCGTGAGCGCGGGACCTTGGGGGAAACACCTCCGCCACCAGGCTGGCGGCTACCGCCCACTCTCCGCCGACACCCATCGCCACGAGAAACCGCGCGACGCCTATCTGCCAGAGCGATTGCGCAAAGAACGTCGCACCAGAGAAGACGGAATACATCAGAATGGTCACCGTCATCATCGGCCGCCGCCCCCACCGGTCCGCCAGCGATCCGAACAACAACCCGCCTACAGTGCCGCCCGCCAGGAAGACAGCCAGGAATAGATCGCCATAGCTCTTAACGGCAGCGTCTGTGCCGCCTTTGCCCAACAGGTCCACCAGCAGGCTGTTGCGGGTGATATTGAAGATTTGGCCCTCGAACGCATCGAAAACCCATCCGAGCGAGGCGATGGCCAGCACCAGCCATTGATAGCGCGTGACGCCGACATACCAGGCCGCCTTTGGCTGTGGAACGCCTGCCTCGACCGAGGGCTCTGGACGCGTCACCGGGGCAGTCACAGGGAAGGCGATCAGCAGGTGGGAAAGACCCTGACGCGGCGGACTCTATTCGCTTTCATAGAATGGACGCGCTTGCTAGCAGTTAGCGCAGAGGATAACCAGTCCAAAATAGGCGTTCACGAGCGCCCGAGCGTGTCTGGCGGTCTTTCTGGAGCGCGGACATTCTTGTCCGCCCTTCCTTGGATAGAGCCGCAGAGGCGGACAAGAATGTCCGCGCTCCAGCCCCAAGGCCTCCAGCTTCAACATCATGGGCTTTTCGGCTCAGGATGGCGCAGCGGTCGTTTGACCTCTCACGCCAATGCAATATATCCTGGCACGTGTGAGACTGACCTCCGAGGCTTTCGCCGCCGGCCACGTTATCCGCGAGCCGGTGGGATTCCAAAACGGTTACTGGGCCGGAGCGCCTGGCGCCTTCTATGCGGTGGACGAACGGGCCTGGTATCTGACCTATCGGCTGCGGCGCCCTCGCGGAGTTCCACCCGATCGCGGGGGCGAGGCGCGGATTGCGCGCTCGAGCGATTTGGAGAAGTGGCAAGACGTGTGGTCGGTGACCAAAGACCAGTTCGGCAGCGCCTCGATCGAACGTTGTGCCCTGCGCAAAGGGGCGGATGGTATCTGGCGATACTTTGCCAGTTATGTTGATCCGGCGGATGGCCGCTGGTGTGTGTCTGTACTCAAAGCCGGCAGACCGCCGGACCTGGACCCCGCCAAAGCGACGCCGCTGTTCAAGGCCCCACCGCTTGGCCTGGAGGGAGTCAAAGACCCTTGGATCGTTGAAGATCGAGGCGCGTTCCACATGTTTCTAAGCGTGGCCGTTCCAACGCCCCGCACCAGCGGGCAGTCGCATGCCACACTTGATATTTTCAACACCGGTGAATGTATATCGGCCACTGCCCTGGCCACTTCCGCCGACCTCGATGCCTGGCAGTGGCAGGGCGTAGTGTTCGCGCCGGGCGCTAGCGGCTGGGACCGCTACTGCCGCCGCCTCAACAGCGTCCTGGCTGTGGGAGGGAAGTTCCTCGGCTTCTACGACGGCAGCGCCGGCCATGAGCAGAACTACGAAGAGAAGACCGGCCTGGCGACCTCCGAGGACTTGCGCCATTGGCAATGCCTCACCGTGGAAGCGCCGCGCCTCACCAGCCCCCACGGCTCCGGCTCGCTCCGCTACATGGACGCCCAGTTCCAGGGTCAGGAGGCCTGCCTCTTCTACGAATTCGCTCGGCCCGACGGCTCCCACGATCTGCGCCTGAGCCGCGTCAACCTTGAGTTGTTGCGGTCGTAACGACCGCTTCGTGCCCGGCTCGGAAATGCAGCGCCTCCTATCTCCGTTGGTCTATGAGTTGCTGTCTGATTTGTAGCTGAATGGCGATGGGCATAGACAGCTTGGAATCGCAGCCCCGCGCGGGGGCAGGCTGTCGGCTGTCCATAAAGCGTTCCGCCGTGTCCGGTTTGTGGACATGAACGGGCGCGATTCGACAGACGGATTGAAGATGTTGTTATGAGTGGCTTTGGAGATTTGGCGTTGGTATCGGGCGCACTGCAGCTCACTGTTCCCTCTTATTCCTTGCGGCTGGTCCGGCGTTTCGGCACGAGCCGGGTCGGGTGGTTTGTGGTGGCGGCTTTCTCGTCGTTGGCGGTGTTGCATTTGCTCAAGCCCTTGCCACCGATGAACATGGGGCCGGCATCGGGCGTGACCCTGGAAATCGTGTTCGCCATCGCGGCGGCGTTGCTGCTGATCGGCTTATGCCACCTGGAGACGCTGATGCAGGAACGGCAGCAAGCGGAACGGGCGGAGCAACGCCTGCGCGCCCAGTGGGAATCCCAAGCCCAGCAGAGGACCGCCGATCTGGCCCAGGCCAACCAGGAATTGTTGGGCCGGCTCGCCCGAATGGAGCAGGCCGAGAGCGCCCTCAGAGAATCGGAAGCCGAATACTGCCTTCTATTCGAGGAGAACCCCCAGCCCATGTGGATCTTCGACTTGCGCTCTTTGCGGCTTTTGACCGGGAACAAGGCCGCTCTTGGCCAGTACGGCTTTGCCGCAGGGGAGTTCAAAGCCCTGACGGCGCGTGACCTTCTGTCCCCTCCCGCAGTCGCCAGGTTCCTGCAAGACGCGGTTAAGCCCTGCTCGGGGGTCCAGCCCCGCGGGCTCTGGCAGCACCGTCGCAAAGACGGCTCGCTGGTGGAGGTGGAGATCACCGCCCTTGATCTGCGTTACGGGGGCGCTCCGGCCAGGCTCATCCTGGCGCGCGACATCAGCCCGCGCCGACAGCGCGAGCGCGAGTTGTGCGAGGCGCAGAAGCACGAGGTCGCCAGCCGGCTGGCGAGCGGCGTCGCCCACCATTTCAACAACACCCTGAGCATCATCAGCGGCTACGCAAGCCTGTTGCTGCACCAGTCGCGGGATGAGAAGACCGCCGAGCACCTGAAACAGATTTGCGCGGCGGTGAACCGCGCGGCCGGGCTCTCGCGCCAATTGCTGATCACCAGCGGCCAGTTCGCCTTGCGACAAGAGCTGCTGGACTTGGACGGGTTGATGACGAACCTCGAGCCGACGCTGCGCCGGCTGGTGGGCATGGAGATTGCGCTCCAGCGATCCAGTGCGCCCGAGCTTCCGCGCATTCTCGCCGACGCGCGCATGGTCGAGCACATCATCATCAACCTAATCCTCAACGCGCGCGATGCCATGCCGCATGGCGGCAGCCTGGCCATCAGCACGGAGATTGTCCAAGGGGCGGAGGGGCAGCCGGAGGGAGCCCGCGCTGTGAAGCCGGCCCGCCTTGTCCGGCTCACGGTCCGGGATACGGGCTGCGGGATCGCCCCGGAGGTCGAGGCGCACCTCTTTGAGCCGTTTTTCTCCACGCGAGGGATAGGCAACGGCAGGGGCCTCGGGCTGGCCAGCGTGCAAGGCGCGGTCAAACAGCAAGCCGGGTGGATCGAATACACCACCCAGCCGGGGGTGGGCACCGAGTTCAGGGTCTTCTTCCCGGCGGCCTCGCCCGAACCGGCGCCGCGTGAGTCAGATTTCAGGCGCTGGATCAGGCACTAGCTCATCAACAGTTAAAGTGCCGTTCGCGCACGATCGGGACTGCTAGCGGGCGCTGCGCTTGTGTGGGCCCGGGGTTCTGATATGCGACAATTTGCCGTTGAGTATCAGCCTTTGAGTCCTAAACTCGACGCTGTGAATGCATCGGACTATCGCGTGCGCCGCGCAACGCTCGATGACATCGGGGAATTGACCGCGTTGTGGAAGACCATGCGCTTTCCTGTGGAGGACCTCGCTAAGCGCGTGACTGAGTTCCAAGTGGCAGAGAGCGCCGAGGGCGGGCTGCTTGGCGCCGCGGGCTTGCAGATCGCCGAGCGGCAGGGGCTTATCCATAGTGAGGCTTTCACCGATTTCGCGCTCGCCGATCAACTGCGGCCCTTGCTCTGGGAACGGTTCCACGCGCTGGCGACCAATCGCGGGTTGCACCGGCTCTGGACGCGTGAGGGCGCGCCATTCTGGCATCACTGCGGGCTGCAACGGCCTGAGCCTGCGGCGCTGGAAAAGCTGCCGGCGGTGTGGCGCGGGCAGAATACGGGCTGGCTGAGCCTGAAGTTGAAAGAGGACGTCGAGGCGGTGATATCGGCGGACAAGGAGTTCGCGCTCTTCATGCAAGCGGAGAGGCAGCGCACGGAGCGGGCTTTTCAGCACGCGCGGATTCTGAAGCAGATTGCTACGCTGATCGCTTTTGTGCTCCTCATTCTGGTTCTGGGAGCGGCGGCCTGGCTGATCATGAAGAACCCGCAGTTGCTGCACCACTGACGCGGAACTCGTCCGCGTGGTAGGAGCTGCGGACCATGGGCGCGCTGGCTACGTGCAGAAAGCCCATTTCGCTCGCTCGCTCGCCGTATTCCCGGAACTTCTCGGGCGGGACAAACTCCACCACCGGAAGGTGCTTAAGCGTGGGCTGCAGGTATTGGCCGAGCGTCAGAATGTCGCACCCTGCCTGACGCAAGTCGGCCAGCGCGGCCAGCAGCTCGGCTTCCGTTTCGCCCAGGCCCAACATCAGGCCCGATTTGGTGCAGAGCCTCTGGTCACCTCGCGCCTTGGCTTGGCTAAGCACGCTCAGCGAGCGGTCGTAGGTGGCGCGCGAGCGGACGGCCGGCGTGAGGCGGCGCACGGTCTCCAGGTTGTGGTTGAAGATGTGGGGCCTGGCGGAGAGCACCGTATCTATCGAAGCGGCGCGGGCGTTGAAGTCGGAGGTCAGGACTTCGATGGCTGTGGCCGGGTTGAGCGCGCGCACGGCTTCAATGGTCCGCCGGAAATGGTCCGCGCCGCCGTCCGCCACGTCGTCCCGCGCGACAGCGGTAATCACGACGTGACGCAGCCGCATGCGCCGCGTGGCTTCGGCGACGCGCGCCGGCTCATCCGTTTCCAGGGGGAGCGGCTTTGCGGTGCTCACGGCGCAAAAGCCGCAGGCGCGCGTGCAGCGGTCGCCGGCGATCATGAAGGTGGCGGTGCCCTTGCTCCAGCATTCCCAGTGATTGGGGCACATGGCGCTCTGGCAGACGGTGTGGAGCTTCAGCTCGTCCAGCAGCGCGCGGGTGTGGGCGAAGCCGTCGGTGGTGGGCAGGCGCGTGCGGAGCCATTCGGGCAGCCGCGGGCGGGGCAGGGCTTCAGCGGGATGCAGCGCTGCCATGTTTCTTCTCCAGCTTGCTCCAAAAGTCAGGGAGTTGGTCGGGGCCGAAGTCGGCCAGGATTTCGCCGTCCACGTCCAGCACTGGCACCAGTTCCTGCCCGGACAGCCGGATCATCTCGTCGAAGGCTGCTTCATCGGCAATGACGTCCACTCGCTCGTACTGCACGTTGTGCTCGTCGAGCCACTGTATCGCCTTGTGGCACCAGCCGCAGTACGGCTTGATGAACAGTCGAATCCGTTTTGGTTTCACCATGATATAGTGGCGGAGGTCAGGGGGTTTTTCAAATGGCGAATGGCGCGGCGGCGAGCGACGCAAGCCGAGTTTAGCGTTTGAACAGCCGTCGCCGGTCAGGCGCCGCTGATCTGGACCTTGTATTGCTCCGGCCCCAGCAAGGCGCTCAGCTCGGCGGGGTTGGAAAGCTTGATCCTGTAAAACCAGCCATCCTCGTAAGGCTCGCTGTTCACCAGGGCGGGATCATCCACCACGGCCTGGTTGGCTTCCGTGACCTCGCCGCTGACGGGCGAATAGATGTCGCTGGCGGTCTTTACGGATTCGACGACCGCGCACGCCTCGCCCGCTTTGATCTTCCGCCCGACTTCGGGCAGCTCGACGAACACGACGTCGGTCAGCTCGTGCTGGGCGTGGTCCGTGATGCCGATGGTGGCCACGTCGCCGTTGACGCGCACCCATTCGTGCGACTTGGCGTACTTCAAATCCAGAGGAACGTTTGCCATGTGGCTATTGAGTCAGGGAGAGGGGCTGGGGTCAATCCGCTTTTCGATAGAACGGCTTCGGAACGACCACTGCGGGGGCGTGCTTGCCGCGAATCTCGATGCTCAGGGTGGTATTGGCTTTGGCGTAATCCGGCGGCACATAGGCCATGCCGATGCCCGCGCCAAGGGTCGGGCTCTGCGTGCCGCTCACCACCGAGCCAACTTTCACGAGCGCCGGGCCTGTGCTCCAAACGGCGTAGCCCGGCCGCGGCGGGGCCGACCTCTCGGTCATCTTGAACGCTACGAGCTTCTTGTTCGTGCCCTTGGCCTTCTGTTCGGCCAGGACGGAGCGGCCGACAAAGTCGCCTTTGTCCAGCGCCACAAAGAAGCCGAGCCCGGCCTCGATGGGCGTGGTGTTTTCGTCCAGCTCGTGGCCGTAAAGGGGATAGCAAACTTCCGTGCGCAGGGTGTCGCGCGCACCCAGGCCCGCCGGCTTCAGCCCATGAGGTTTGCCGGCGGCGAGCACGTGGTTCCAGACGGCCTCGATCATTTGGGCCGGCGCGACGACCTCGAAACCGTCCTCGCCGGTGTAGCCGGTGCGCGAAAGCCAGATTGTGCCGTCGCCCCAGCGGAAGCTGGCGACTTGGTTCTTCTTCAGGTCGCTCGCTTGTGCGACCAATGTCCCGCCTGTGGAAGGGCCGGGGAAGCACTCGTTTATGAACCCGGCGACGAGCGGGCCTTGGACGGCGACCGCGCCCATTGCATCCGAGGCGTTTTCGAGCTTCACCTCGCTGCGGCGGTTGAAGGCTGCCGATTGGTGTTCCAGCCAGGCAACGTCCTCCGCAATGCGCGAGGCGTTGATGATCAGCAGGTATTCCGCATGGGCCAGGCGGTAGGCGTAGAGATCGTCAATGACCCCGCCTCGCTCATTGCACATCAGCGTGTATTGCCCTTGGCCGGGAGCCAGCTTGGCCAGGTCATTCGTCAGCGTCCGATTAAGGAAGGGCAGGGCGGCGGGACCGGTGACGAGGACCTCCCCCATGTGGGAGATGTCAAAGAGGCCGGCGGCCTTCCGCACAGCGAGGTGCTCATCGGTGATGCTGGTGAACTGGACGGGCATTTCCCAACCGCCGAATTCGATGAGTTTGCCTCCTAGCTTCTGGTGTGCGGCGTATAGAGGAGTGCGTTTCATTTGGCGAGCATTTGCGCATTCCGTGGCTCCCGGCAAGACTAAATGCGCATCGCTCACTTTCCCGGCGCTATGCTCCAGGCCCTCTGCGGTCAACGCTCCGGGCCTTCTCGCTGGTCTCCGAACCTGTGCCGCGGCACGGAGCCAGTGGCTCCATACCCTCGCTCTTACCCGGTGAATACCCTGTGGTTGCCGCGTGATCATCCCATGTTTATCCCTTCTGCAATAGGCTGGAGACCCCATACGGCCCGGCCACATGCGCTTTCTTAGAATTATTCCAAATATTGACAGCCCGCCCGCCTGAGCTATGTTGGCAGCACGATGCGCAGACCCGCGCCTGATGATCTGGACCCCCGGCTGCATGAGCGGCTGGCGACGGTCGGTTTTCGCTTTACGCTGCAGCGGGAGCAGGTTTATGTTGTGCTGCTGCGGAAGCGCGATCATCCGACGGCGGAGGAAGTGTTTATCCGGGCCAAGCGCGAAATGCCCGACATTTCCATGGCGACGGTGTATAACTGCCTGGATGCGCTGGTGAAATGCGGGCTGGCGCGGCAGGTGACGCTGGAGCGGGGCGCGACGCGGTTCTGCCCGAATATGCGCGAGCACGGACACTTTTATTGCGACCGATGCCGGAGCGTCTTTGACATTCCGCTCTCGGCAGCGCCGGGGATTGCGCTGCCGAAGGGTTACCGGGCGGAGCGGTATGACATCGCCATTCATGGCCGCTGCCCGGCTTGCGCTCACGCCGGGCGAAATGGGGCGAAGGGTTGAATGAATCAGACGGGCGACGTGAGATTTAGACAGTCAGTGATTTGAAATGAGCACAGCAACCGAGACAATCGAAGGCCTGGTCCGAACGGAATACAAGTATGGCTTCTACACCGATGTGGAGGCGGACTCCGCGCCGCCGGGCCTGAATGAGGACATCGTCCGATTGATCTCCGCCAAGAAGCATGAGCCGAAGTTCATGCTGGACTGGCGGCTCAAGGCGTACCGGCATTGGCTGACGATGAAAGAGCCCACGTGGCCGCACGTGCATTATCCCGCGATTGATTACCAGGCCTCGGTGTATTACTCGGCGCCGAAGAAGAAAGGCGAGGGACCGCGCAGCCTGGAGGAGGTTGATCCGAAGCTGCTGGAGACCTACGAGAAGCTCGGCATCCCGCTGAAGGAGCGCGAGCGTCTGGCCGGGGTGGCGGTGGACGCGGTGTTCGATAGCGTATCGGTCGGCACCACATTTAAAAAGCAACTGGGCGAGAAGGGCATCATCTTCTGCTCCTTCACGGAGGCGGTGCAGGAGCATCCGGACCTGGTCAAGAAGTACTTGGGGATGGTCGTGCCCTACACGGACAATTTCTTCGCGGCGTTGAATGCCGCGGTGTTCAGCGACGGCTCGTTCTGCTTCATTCCCAAAGGGGTGCGGTGTCCGATGGAGTTGTCCACGTATTTCAGGATCAACGCGGCGAACACCGGGCAGTTCGAGCGGACGCTGATTGTGGCCGAGGAAGGCGCCTCGGTGAGCTACCTGGAAGGATGCACGGCGCCCATGCGCGACGAGCATCAGTTGCACGCGGCGGTGGTGGAGTTGATCGCGCTGGATAACGCGCAGATCAAGTATTCGACCGTGCAGAACTGGTATCCGGGGGATGAGCAGGGCAGGGGGGGCATCTTCAACTTCGTCACCAAGCGAGGCTTGTGCAAAGGCAAGAACGCCAAGATTTGCTGGACCCAGGTCGAAACGGGTTCGGCCATCACCTGGAAGTACCCGAGCTGCATCCTGCTGGGAGACAACTCGGTAGGCGAGTTCTACTCCGTGGCGGTAACGAATAACTACCAGCAGGCCGATACGGGCACCAAGATGGTCCACATAGGCAAGAACACGCGCAGCACGATTGTCTCCAAGGGCATTTCGGCCGGGCGCGGGCAGAACAGCTACCGCGGCCTGGTGAAGATCCAAAAGGGGGCGACGCGGGCCCGGAATTTCTCACAATGCGATTCGCTGCTGCTGGGTGACAAATGCGGCGCCCACACCTTTCCCTACATCGAGGTGAAGAACACGACCGCGCGCGTGGAGCACGAGGCCTCGACTTCGAAGATCGGGGAGGACCAGATATTCTACTGCAACCAGCGCGGGCTGGCGACGCAGGATGCCGTCAACCTCATCGTCAATGGTTTCTGCAAGGAAGTGTTCAAGGAGCTGCCGATGGAGTTCGCGGTCGAGGCGCAAAAGCTCCTCGGCGTGAGCCTGGAAGGCAGCGTCGGGTGATCATTAGCAGCCCCCGGGCGCACGCCGCCCGGGACGCTGAAAGGGTTGAATAGATGGAACGAGTTGCATAAGTTGCACCCGGCAGCGATCAGATAGATTCGACCAGGATTCAGACAATCAAGTCATTAAAGAATGAAACAAGCTATATTGGATATTAAAGACCTTAACGCCGGGGTGGAGGGCAAGCAGATACTCAAAGGCATCAATCTGACAGTCTATCCGGGAGAGGTCCACGCGGTCATGGGGCCCAACGGCAGCGGCAAAAGCACGCTGGCTGCCATCCTGGCCGGCCGCGAGGGCTACGAAGTCACGGGCGGACAAGTCTTTTACGACGGTAAAGACCTGCTGGATTTGGACCCGGAGGAGCGTGCGCGCGAGGGGCTTTTCCTCGCGTTTCAGTACCCAGTGGAAATCCCCGGCGTGAACAGCACGGTGTTTTTGAAGGCCGCCTTGAACGAGATTCGCAAGCACAAGGGGCAGACCGAGCTCGACGCCATGGAGTTCATCACGCTCGTGAAGGACAAAATCCAACTGCTCGAACTGAACGAAGACCTCTTGCGGCGCTCGGTCAACGAGGGCTTTTCCGGCGGGGAAAAGAAGCGCAACGAGATCTTCCAAATGGCCGTGCTCGAGCCGCGCCTGGCGATACTCGACGAGACGGACTCCGGCTTGGACATAGATGCCCTCAAGGTCGTCTCCAGCGGGGTCAACAAGCTTCGGCGGGAGGACAACGCACAACTGGTCATCACCCACTACCAGCGGCTGCTGAACTACATCGTGCCGGATTATGTGCACGTGCTGGTTGATGGCCGCATCGTCCGGACCGGCGATAAGCAGCTTGCCCTGGAGTTGGAAGAAAAGGGTTACGACTGGATCGTGAAAGAAGAGGCTGTCCCGGCGTAGGACCGCCTAACGAGCGCTTGCAGCAGGAGGGTTGGCCAATTCCCCAAGCAGACCGATGGCCAGGTCGTCCACGTCCTCGGTGCTGTTCGAGAGAAGCAGCACTCCGTACCGGCTGTCCGCCGTGAAGCCAAGGAAGCTGCGAAAGCCCCCAGTGCCGCCGTTGTGCCAGATCATGGGCTGCTTCAGGCGCTTGCTTTGGACGCGTATCCAGTTCATGCAGAAGGCCGTATGGTCGTCCTCTTTGAAGAGCACCCGGTGGGATTCCTCAAGGGCGTGTTCGATCGGCTGCTCTTTGGGGTGCATGTTAGCCTGAAGATACTTGAGCATGTCCGTGGCAGTGGAGCGGAGCGCGCCGGCGCCGCCCAGCGGGTTCCCCTCAAGCCAGGGCGCCGAGCGGAGAGCAAGAACCAGCGGCCCACAGCGGAGCAGGGCGCGATAACCCTGCGCGGCTCGGGGGGTCTGGTCTGGCTGAAGGGTCACGGTGGTGTCCTTCATTCCGAGGGGCAGGCAAACCTCACGTTTGACGAGCGCCTCGTAACTGGAGTGCGCCTCGGTGGCGAGCAGGTAGCCCAGCAGAATCATCCCGAAGTTCGAGTAGGAAGAGCGCGTGCCCGGCTTTGAGTCCAGCTTTACGGTGCGCAGGTCCGCCAACAGGTCTGCCTGCGTATAGGCTGCGTAAGGATCGCTGCCAAACAATAGCATCCCGATGCCGCGCAAGGGCGACCAGCCGGCGGGCATGCGCGGGAAGCCGGACGTATGCGTGGTGAGATGGCGCAGGGTGATCCCGCGCGCCGCTTCGGGCAGTTCCACGCCCGGCGGGAGCAACTCCTGCACCGGCTGCTCCAGCCGCACATTGCCTTGTTCTATTTGCCGCTCCAGGACGAGGGCGGTGAAGGTCTTGGTTATGGAGCCGATCTCGAAAAGCGTGTCGGCGCCGGTCTGCGCGCCCGAAGCCAGCGAAGGGTGGCCAAACGTCATGATCGTGGCATTGGTGGGCGTCACGACAGCGACCGCCAGGCCGACCGCTTGGCCTCGATTCAGGAATGGCGCGCAGCGCTTTCGAATCAGCGGCTCCAGCCCGGGCGCGCGGCCGTCGCTCCACTCCGATGCGGGATTCCTGTCGTAGCCGAGGGACATCCGCGTGGTCCAGGCGCCGAGCAATCCGAGCGCCAGTGCTCCCAGACCCAGAGCGAGGAGGCCCTTCAACCAAAGTGTGCGGCAGCCGAACGAAGCGCCAGCGGGCCGGGTCGCGCTCGACAACAAAGGCGGTTGGGTGGCCTGGCGGCACCGGCGGGCACTGGCCGTGCGTGTCTTTCTCAGCCCGAAGCAGGACACAGCAGCGCAGACAAGGCCCACGAAGACCAGCAGGAAGCAAACCGCCAGCGGGGTGAACATGAGCAGGCTGTTCATTGTTCAGGACTGGGGGAAGGTTGATGCTGGCCGGTGAACGGTCACGCCCATAGCCTGCTGGTGAAGTGCTGCACTGTCACGGGTGCGCTCCCATTCCGACCTCACGCTTCGAGTCAGTGCTTGAAGTCGGGGTTGGGCGTTGGCATCTGGGCGTCCAGGGATTGGCGCCAATGGTGCAGGCGTTCACGCAGCTCGACCGCCTTCTCCGGCTTCTCTTTGGAGAGGTCGCGTGTCTCGCCGGGATCATCCTTCAGGTTATACAGCTCCACGGCCATGGTCTCGTAGAACTCAATAAGCTTCCAGTCGCCGGCGCGCACGGCGCCGAATGGCTGCACGCGGTTGCCGCCCCAGTAGTGCGGGTAGTGCCAGAAGAGAGCTTCGCGCTCCGGCACGCCAGTTTGCTTCAACAATGGGACCAGGCTGAGGCCATCCACAGGGCCCGGCGCTTTGACCCCCGCTATCTTAAGCAGGGTGGGGAAGAAGTCAATGCTGCTCACCGGCACGCTGCATGTCGCGCCCGGCTGGGTGGTGCCGGGCCATCTGATGATCAATGGCTCCCGGACGCCACCCTCGTAGGGATAGCCCTTGCCCGCGCGCAGAGGCGCGTTCGAGGTAGATTCCGGCCATAGCCCGCCGTTGTCGGACATGAACACCACCACCGTGTTGGCGGCGATGCCCAGCTCTTCGAGCTTGCGCAGGATGCGGCCTACGCTGTCGTCCACGCTCTCGACCATCGCCGCATAAACCGCGTTGGTCTGTCCGCCCGGGGGCGCTTTGGCCTTATACTTCGCTACGACCGCCGGCTTAGCCTGCAACGGGACATGCACCGCGTAATGGGCGAAGTAGAGGAAGAACGGCCTGTCCTTGTTCTGCTCGATAAAGCGCTCGGCGGCGTCGGTCAACCGATCGGTCAGATACTCGCCTTTACGTCCGCCCACCTGCAAGCCCGGCACGGTTTGCGTCCCCCCTTCATAAGGCCAGAAGTACGTGGCCGGGCGGCCAATATCGCAGCCTGCAATGTTCAGATCGAAGCCCTGGTGCTCGGGATAGTACTTCGGGCCGCCCAGGTGCCACTTGCCGATGCTGGCGCAAATGTAGCCCGCCGGTTTGAGCGCCTTGGCAATGGTCACCTCCTCCAGGGGCAGGTACTTCCGCCACTCCGGCGACCTCAAAGCATGGGCCGGCCGATTGGGCTCGCCCGGTATCCAATCGGTCAGGTGCAGCCGGGCGGGGTACTTGCCCGTCATGATGCTCGCTCGTGTCGGCGAGCAGACCGCGCACGCCGCATAGGCGTCCGTGAACCGCATCCCCTGGGTGGCCAGCCGGTCAATGTTCGGCGTCTCGTAGAACTTGCTGCCAAAGCAGCCGACGTCCGCCCAGCCCAGGTCATCAACCAGGATGAAGACGATGTTTGGCCGCTTCGCCTCCGCCGCAAGTCCACTTGTAATATGGCCGGACGAAAGCGCCACTCCTGCCACGGCCAATCCTGCCAGAATGCTTCGGGTTATGCTCACTGTCCCAACGCTATCGGAGCGTCCTCCCGCTGACGAGTGCTTTAAGCTGATCCTGACTCCGACACCGGCCCTCTGCTCCATTAGAGCTCCGAATGTAACTGACTTTCCATGCGCTATGGCTTGCCTCTGGCTTACTGCTGGCTTACCACTGGCTAACCACTGGCTTACCAATGGGGGGTCTGGCGGGGTCGCACAAATGGCCGCTTTCGGCCCAATTCGGAGGGCTGCTCCACCCGCGCCTATCGAGCTTCCTAATTCAGCTCCAGCTTCCCGGCTTGGGGCACCTCGGCGTTGGGAACACGGTGTACCCCCGCTTGCTTCTTTAGGCTTGGCAGGAAGCGATTTGCATTGACCAATGTCGGCCGCGGGGCCATTTCGACGCTCACCGGGCCCGCACCGTATCCCCTGGGCGGACGTCAAACGGGACTTGCATTTGGGCTGAACGAAGACCGCGCGGTTTGTTACTGTGCCAGGAGTTGGACCGGGCGGCGGACCGCTGTTACCGTCCCAAGCCGTTCGCCAGCGACCGGCACCGGGTGGAATACCTCTTTGCCCTCTACGAAAAGCTCACCGCCCCGCTCGTCGCCGCCGCCAAACCGGGCCGCAAGAGCCCCAAAGTCCAAGCCACGCCCATCCTGTCAGCGCCTTCGGCATCGCCAGCTCTGTCGAGACAGGCCACGCCCCCGCAGGCTAATCCTCCCGCGCCTCATTGATCTACTACCCGGGGCCGAAAAGCCCGAGCGCCAAATCTGGCAGGCGCGTCGTCTTGGGCGGGGGCCAACCAGCCGGCTACGACAATGGAACGGTCCGGGGGAGGGATGGATACCCCGAATCCGGGAACCAATTACAGCTTGACGTGCAGAACCGGACAGGGCGTTGTCACTCAGGGCAGGGCGTTGGATTTAGCCCCCCCATCCTCACCGTAGCGCTACCGTAGCGCCACCGTAGCAACACCGTAGTACCACGCAGGCGGGGCGGGTCCATCCGACCGAAGCGAACAGCGCCAAGGCTGCTTTCAGGCCAGTTTTCGACGATTTGGCCCAATGCTGGCGGGCGTTGCTAAATGGCTGCCGAGCCCGGTTCCAGGGAAGTTCCGGGTGGACAAGACAGCCGCAAAGAGCGGGTCACAGGGAGCGACTTTGGAGGAAGCGATGTAGCTTTACATCCGAACCTTGGCCTCCTGCAGGGCACTCTGAGTGCCTGGGGCGGACAGAGCTTGGTCCCATCCTACCTCCTATTGTGGCGAGCACTGAAGTGGCGAGCACTGAAGCTCTATCGGCGCGAACGTGCCGTCTTCCAGTATCTGGACGTAGCCCGAGTTCCAGTTCCAGGGCGCAGAAATCTCCTCGACAACAAAGTTGGTTGTGCCGGCATCCCAATGAACGATATAAAGCGCCGGGGGCTGCGCTCCTCCCGACGACAGCATGCCCGTGATGAGCAGATGGCCGGCATGGTTGGCGAAGGCACCCGCCGGCACTTTCCATATCGCACCGGCGCCAGCATCAGCGCAATAGAAGGATTGATTGGGCGGGATCAGGTTGAAATGTTCGGGCTGAATCCCCAGGTAATTCGTCGTGACCTGCCTGCTGGCGTCAATGGCGTAAATCTCAGGGTCGTATAGGGGATCCTCCGGGCCTTGGCCGGTAATAATCCTGCCCGCCCACGGCCCCCACTGTGCCACGTCATTGGTGAGCGTGATCACCCCGCCCAAAGGGCCCCCCAGGTCCGCCACCCGCGTGACGTTCTTGGATGAGTCAATCCTCCAGACGCGCCCGTCCGTGCCGGAAGCATAGTCACCCCCGGCGGTCGCGATTAAATCGCCGCCGAAGGCCCCGCTTTGGTCCACATACAGCCCCCCGAGCGGCGACCAGGGCGCGGGCAGGGACACCCAGTCGCGGACCGACGCAGTCCCATCCGCCGAGACCCACCCGATACTGGGATTCTGCGGCGGCTCATTTGGCAACCCATTGCTGTCATGATACATGTCGCCATTGGTAAATCCGTTCCCTGTCGCCTTCACCGTCGCGATGGTTACCCCCTCAGTCAGGTCGGGCATGTCCACCCATGGGTTCAGCCCGTTGGTGTCAATCCGCAGGAAATTAGGATGATAATACCCTCCGATCAGCGACACCAACAGCGATTGGGTGGGCGGGTGATAATCCAATCCGATCGCCGGCCAGGGCAGGCTCGCTGCCAGCTCGAACACATTCGCCCGGATCAGCATTGTCGCCGAAGCCGCGTTCGAGTCCACCAGGTAGCCGTTGGTCATCACCAGCGTCAGGGTGACCGTGAGGTTCGAGCCCACAAGACTCGGAAGGGCATCCGCCTCGATTTGGCACTCTATGGCGCCCTCCGCGATCGTGGTGGAACCATCGAGATAGGCGTAGTCCACACCGTTCGTGGCGGTGCCGCTGATTCGGTAATAGACCGGCAGGTCCGTAGAAGAAGGGACGTTGCGCTGGATGTTGAAGTAACCAGGCTGGCTTGTGTAGCAGGCATTCGGCCTGAGCACGTCGCCGCCGCTCGTTATTGAAAGCAACGTGTCCGACTGCGCCGCTCGGAAGAACGCCCTCGGACGGCTATCTTTCGCGACGGTGAAGGAGATGTCCGTGCCGTCGGGTGCTGCAATCTGGTCCTCGATGGTCCAAGTCGGTTGAGGCCCCATATCCATTGTACTTTGCAACTGGAACCACTTTGAGTCATCCACGTTGTGGGCGATCATCGAGAAGCTATCCGGCGCGTTACCCGTGATCTCAAGCCAGAGGTTGGTTCCGTAGTCGAGAGGAAGCGGACCGTCCGGAGTCTGCCCCTCGGGCCTGTTCATGCTAGGGAGCGGTTGGGCGGCTGAGTAGTCATAATCGAGGTCGTTCATCTCCCAAAACCCTGCCTGCCCTGTGATAGCAAATACCGCGCAACCCTGGGTGGGTGAAGGGAGCGGTGGCCATTCCGGGTGTTGCATTGAGTAGTAGGCTACGGCCAGGTTCGTCTGGCTCATGCCGGCAGAGGCGCTGCCCACGATCCCAGCTCCCAACGCGAGCTGGACCAGCAGCAACCTCCCGCGCCTGAGCCGCCTGAGCCGTCGCATAACCCACATCGCAACAAATCCCACCAGAACCAGCAGCCCCGATGACGGTTCGGGGATCAGAACGCCCTCGCGAAACCACGCATTGAACCCGTTGGGATTAGGCGCGCCGTTGAAGAAGAATGTTCCGCCCGAATAGTTAAATGGTCCGGCGACTATGCTCCAAAGGCTATCGCCAGATTGAAGCACCGGCTGTAGATAGTAAGTCGTGCCCGGAGTTACTGCCAGCGGCGTGCCAAAGAAGAAATTCGTGACCCCCAGTGAGAAACCATCGGGCATGGAAACCGGGTCCGTGGAGCCCAGGATAGCTCCGGTCAGGGAGTCGGCTCGGAGGTTCACATAGACCATGCCTCCCACCCCGTCTCCAGGATGGGGATCAACAAACTCGAGTTGGACAAACCCAACGGCCGCGAGTGTTGGGGTGAACGACTGGCCTGCGGGCTGCTCAGCCTGGAATGGATAGTCCTGGCCACTGAAACTCCTGTTGGTCGCGGATTGCTGGTCATAGATCATGGTGCCCTGGCCGGACGCAGCAAAAGCCGATACCATGAGCAGGGTTTGGAGGACGAGTGAGTAGGATTTCATCGGATTAGTGGATTACTGAGTTGATTGTGGAAGGACTAGGAGTTTTGCATGCGCGCGGCGCGATTCCATAAGTGCCGTTTCTAGCAGCAGGCACTCATGCTAGCAAGATTACTGTGGCGATTATTCCCGCCTTTGAGTCCTCTGAGCCGTCGCACGACCCACATCCCAGCAAATCCCACCAGAACGAGCATCTCCGATGACGGCTCTGGCGTAAGAGCTCCCTCGCGGAACCAGAAATTGTAGCCATTCGGATCGGGTGCACCATTGAAGAAGGACGTTCCGCCGGAGTAGCTGTACGGGCCCCCGATGATCCCCCACAGGCCTTCACCAGACTGGAGAACAGGCTGGAAGTAATAGGTTGTGCCTGGGGTTACGGCGACTGGGGTGGCAAAGAAGAAGTTCGTGACGCCGAAAAAGAAGCCGTCCGGCATAGCAATCGGATCCGTCGAGCCCAGTACCGGCCCTGTCAGGGAATCGGCCAGGAGGTTCAGGTACACTGTAGCGCCCACCCCATCCCCAGCATTGGGATCAACAAACTCGAACTGTGCGAATCCGACGGAGGAAAGTGTTGGCGTGAAGGATTGGCCCGCTGGCTGTTCGGCCTGGAACGGAAGGCCGCCGCCGCTGAGACTCCGGTTGGTCGCCGACTGCTGGTCGTAGATAAAGGTGCCTTGGCCGGACGCAGCCAAAGCCGAAACCATGAGGAGGGTTTGGAGGACGAGTGAGTAGGATTTCATAGGGATAGCGGATTACTGAGTTGATTGTTGAAGGACTATGGGTCTTGCCCGCGAGCGGCGCGATTCCATAAGTGTCATTTCTAGCAGCAGGCACTCATGCTAGCAAGATTACTGTGGCGATTATTCCCGCCTTTGCGCCCTCTGAGCCGTCGCACAACCCACATCCCAGCAAATCCCACCAAAAGCAGCATCCCCGATGACGGCTCTGGCGTGAGATCTCCCTCCCTGAACCACGCGTTGAACCCATTAGGGTCGGGCGAGCCGTACTCGAAGAACGTCCCACTTGGGTAGTTGAATGGCCCCGCGATTATGTTCCAAGAGCCGTCGCCAGACTGGAGCACCGGTTGGAGATAATAGGTCGTGCCTGGCGTGACCGCCGCAGAAGTCGCAAAGAAGCAATTGGTGATGCCCAATGAGAAGCCATCCGGCATAGCAACCGGGGCCGTCAAATCCAGGATAGGTCCGGTCAGGGAATCGGCCCGTAGGTTAACATATACTGTAGCCCCCGCTCCGTCTCCGGGATGGAAATCGGAGAACTCAAACTGTACGAATCCGACGGAGGAGAATGTGGGTGTAAAGGACTGGCCTGCGGGCTGCTCGGCTTGGAACGGGTAGCCGGCTCCGCTGAAACTCCGGTTGGTCGCGGATTGCTGGTCATAGATCATGGTGCCCTGGCCGGACGCGGCCAAAGCCGAAACCATGAGGAGGGTTTGGAGGACGAGTGAGTAGGATTTCGTCGGATTAGTGGATTACTGAATTCATTGGTGGCGGTGCCCCAGGGGCTTTGCCGGTGAGTGGCACCGTTCATGAGGAACATTTCTAGCACCAAGCCCACAGATTGACAAGATTTAATTCACTGCAATGTATTCCCCCCGGCACATGACTCGCAGCCCGTGGACCACTGTTACCGCCCCGAGCCGTTCCCCAGCGACCGGCACCGGGTGGAATACCTCTTTGCCCTCTACGAAAAGCTCACCGCCCCGCTCGTCGCCGCCGCCAAACCGGCACGGAAGGGGCCGAGCAGCCAGGCCATCGGTTCCCGCACCGCATGAAGCTGCCGAACGCAGAGCGGGCAGTCGTGCCCGAGCGGAAGATCGTGGCCTATCTTCTTAACCCGGCACGCCCAGCCGGCGGCAGCCAGTGGCGTTCGAGGTGGAGTTCGTGGCCTACGATGGGCGCACCGTGGCGCTGGTGACCCGGGAGCGAGGCCGAGTGCGTCAACTTCAAGCGGGCGACATTCCTCACGTGCTCGAACTGGCTGCCGCCCGGTAGCGCAAGCGGGGCCGCAACACAAGTGATTGGTAGCCGGTGATCAGCCGTTTGCTGAATGCCTTGAGGCTCCGGTTACGGCACGTACACACGATAGAAGCAACGCGGCTTGTCCAACGGCGCCACGTACGGGCTGGTGGCGGTGCTGATGTCAGTCCAAGGCCCTGTGATCTCAGGCGCAGATTGCAAGATAGCACCGCTCGACGTCCACGAGATAGTCAGGTTGCCATTGCCCGAGGGCTGAACTGAGAGCACGGGCCGCGGCACGCCCGCGTGGCCAGACGGCGGATCGCCTGGCGCCACGGGGAACGTGCCAAGCGCGAAGGACATATCCAGACTCTGCCCCGCGTAAGGATGGCCGGGCAGATAAACCATCGGAGTCCAAACCGGCGGAGTGAGCCAGCTCCATACGGCGTCGTCACCGAATTGGTCGGGAAGGATGCACGTCTTCCAGCCAAAGAGGCCGACATGTGTGTTACAAGATTCCACGCTCAGCCAGTAAATGTTGCTGACGGTCTGGTAGAACGCGATCGGGGGCGGCAGGTTGAAGTCGTACTCAAAGACTTGCGTGTCAGTGCCTCGCAGCATGGTCGGACAACTCGGGTCGAAGAAGCCTTCCTGGATGCCCGAAGACACCAGAGTGGTGACATAAGCCGTGTTGTCGAAGGTCCACTGCCATAGCAGGTTGCCCGGATGGCTGGGGTTGTTGCCGAGTGCTGGCACGTCGTCCCAGAAGCTCACCGTGAAAGTCGCATTGGGATCGAATAGATCATTGAGCCAGGAGCCCCAGATGCTGATGGCGGTGACAAAGCCGCTGACCTGGCAGGGGAAGTCGTCCGCTACCAGACGGGTGCTGGCGCCGGCGTAGTTAGCGGCGTTGCCGGCCAGCACATCCAGGCCCGTCGGGGTCAGGTCAGGCCGTTGCAGCCACTTCTGAATGTTATTGGTCTGCGGTCCAGGCGTGGCCACGGTGAAGCTCAGGTCGAGGCTCACGCCTGTGCGCGGGTCAATCAGCTCACCCCAGTTGACCTGGTTATCGCTAAAGACCGCGTTATCCTTAAACTGAATGGGCGAGGTCTTCCAGCCAAATCGGAACTGGTTGGTGTCGAAGCAGTCGGCGGTCACCGAAAGCCAGTAGATGGTGCCGGCGGTCTGAAGGCAGGCGATATTGGTCGGGATGTTGAAGGTGTATTGCCAGATCACGTTGTCCTGACCAATGATGAGATTGAGATTCGGATCGAAGAACTCCTCATACACTCCGTTGGTATAGACCCCTGGGTAACCCAGGTTGAGATAAGGGCTAGCGGTGTAGCTGGTGCTGTCGAAGCAAGTGTAACAGAGCAGTTGGCCGGGGTGGCTTGGGGACCCAGGGCCGGCGGGCACGTCGCTCCAGATCCCGAGGCAGAAGCAGGCATTGGTGGGGACGAGGTCAAAGAGCCACGAACCCCAAATCTGGACTTGAGTGATCGGGCCAGTGGCCGTGCAAAGAAAGTCGTCGGCGAGGGTTTTGGGCTCGGTGGCGCGCACGTCGAGGCCGTTGGTGCTGGTGTCCGGTGGCTGAACCCATTTGTCGTTGGGGTCGTATGGCAGACCACAGCAGGTGCCGATCAGGTAGTTGCCGTTGCCCGGGGTGCCTTCGGCCGAGGTGGGCGTTGCGGTCAAACCGCCATTCTTCACGACGTCAGCATGCATCGCGGCTAGGGTCGTGGTAGTCGGATTATTCGGAGGGTTCATCAGCCAGCGAACCATATACTGGCTGTGCTGCGCAGCGATTGAGCTGATACTGACCTGATTCCTGGAGGCGGAGGTGTAGATAGCCATGTTCTTATGAACGCCGTCGGTGGCGATGTACGTGAACAGGCCGGAATAGCATTGGTCCATGACCACAAACAGCCGGCAAACGCTGGCGTTGGCCGTGTCTGCCTGGAAAGCAGCGGGCTGGTACGTGACGCTCGGGTCCAGTTGTCCATTGGCGTTACGGCCCCACATGCAAAGTCCGTCCACCCCCACGCACGTGTTGCCCCCTGGAAGACAGCCAGGTGGTTGTGCTGCTGCGCAGTTGGCATTGGCGTCGCAGGCTCTTAGGTCCGTAACGGTATCCGCCCCGTAGCTCGAGGGGCAGACTTTGTACTGGCCAGTGACAGCATTAACGATGCTCCCGCAGTTCCTTCGTTCGCCGTGGTTGCTTGTGTAGATGAACAAAATGTCCCGCTGCGGGTTAAGGTTCTTGCAAAGGTTCTGTATCGTGGGCCGGACGTTGGCTAGCGTCGCGCTCCCGTTAACAGGCAGGACATTCCCGGCCGCGTCCTTGATGGGCGTGCCGGCGACCGCCGGGTTGGCTGTGCCGTAAAGGGCGTTGCCGTCGGCGTAATAGACGAAAATGTTGGCCTTTGGATAGCCGCAGCTACGAAGGCTGTTGTACATAGCCATCAGGTTATTCCCGTAACGGGGGTTGTTGCCCGAGGCGTCAACACCGCCGGCGATCAGAACTGCGTGCAGGCAACTGTTATCAGCGGCAGGCGTCGGGGCGGGGGGCAGCAAGGCCGCTGGGACGGTCGGAGGCGGAGGGGGCACTGGGCCCGCCACGGCCGCCCACGCGAAGTCCACCTCAGGCCCTGCGCCAAAGCCACCCCAGACCGTTGGATAGAAATTGTGCTCCTCGGGTATCGTGTTTGTGAAAAGGGTGTCCTCGACGAAAACCCAGCGGCAACCGTGACCCCAATCGGCCTCCGGGTTGTCGTCAATCATGACCAGCCAGGTGTCCGGGAAGGGGAACGGCTCGTCCACCGCACCGTAATCCGCGTCTCTGGCCACATAGCTCTGGTCCAGATTCGTGTCGGTCATCCACAGAGCGACGTTCCCGTAGGAGCCGCCCAGAATGTTGATCCGCACGTACTCGGCAACCTGCTGCTGGGTAGCGGCATTGACTTTGCCAACGCCGATGCTCGCCAAAAGGGCGACCGCAAGCAGGAATCGTCCCAAGCGATTCGCCGGCTTCCCGCGCCCTGCTCTTCGTTGGTTTCCACCGCGCCGAACGAAGCGCCTCCGCCCCCAGAGCCACGCCACCCCGCCGAGAGCCAGAAGGGCAGCAGCCCCTGGCTCGGGAACGCTGCTTATCCCATTGTACACGTTGTCCCAAACCCCGCCGGGAGCCCACTGAAAGTTATCCCCCACTTCGAATGTCCCGCCGCCGTCTATGGGTACCAACGCCGTGGGAATGCCGGTGTCTGCCAAGGCCGGCGGCCCTTCGTCCGGGAGGGAATAGAAAATCATCAGGGTGGCGTCTTGCCCGCTCAGGTCGCCGTTGGCATCCGTAAACCGCAGCACATCGCTCAAGACCGTCTCGCTGGAGTCCTCCCAAATCCGGACGTCACCGTTGACGGTCGGTGCGGGCAGCGAATACATGAGCACGAGCGGATTGCCGGGTTGCGTGGGGTCCGGTGCCAGGAAACCTGGGTTGGGCTGGAAGCCAGCCCCGGCCCGGAGATCAATGAGCCCGTTGCCGTTCTCGTCGAAGTTGAAGGTGAAGGGGTCTCCTGACCCGGCCAGATTGGTCGTTTGCGCCTCGGAGACCGCGCTGGCAAAGCTGATGGCCAGCATCAATGCAAATAATCGGCATGTATTCATAGCGCTTTCCAGACAGTTTGTGGTTCAGTCTATGCTTATACGCGCGGCGCTGGATTTACACCAGTCGCCTGTTCAGGCGACAGCGGAAGTTTACTCAGCTCGCGGCGGGGAAGCGGCGGAGGGCTGGCTGCGGCAGCTCAGAGCCAAGACTTCATCAATTGCCCGCAGCACCAATTGCACCCGGGTAACGGCTCCAAGTTTCTTGTGCAGGCGCCGAAAATGCGTATGGACCGTGTGCGAGGAGATGCCGAGCTCGGCGGCGATGGCGAATTCCGTGCGGTCATCAAAGACCGCGCGCATGATTTGCAATTCACGCACGGATAGATTCAGGGAGCGGCTGACCTCGGCCCAGCCTTGCTCGCCGAGCATCGCTGAACCGCGCGCCGCCAATAGCAGAGGGGCGCTGCTGTGGCCGGGATGCTTCCACCCATTTGCCAGAGCTCGCGGCGTTAGCGTCTGGTGTTTCATCACAACTGGAACCAACCGATGTCCCCACCAGCGAGAAGCTGGCCTGCGACACCGAGGTCGGCAACGAACAGACCCAGCGTCGCGCCAACGCATTCCGCAGTGTAAACCAACTCCTCTGCCCGGTGCAGCTAGTCCCACCTCGGGACTGCCATTCATGGGAGTATAGGGTACCTCCCCGCCGAACGCAACAGAAAGAAGTTTGTCCTTAAGCTGAACTCATCGGGGTGTCGCTCGTACCCTGTGCGCCAGGAATGGGGGTGGTCTATTGAGCCCCAACCGCACCCCAGCCTGCTCGTCGCAATTCGATAGCGGCGTGCCGCTGAACCAGGATGCCACCGACACGCTTACGCTTGGTGGCGGCACGCTCACGTTCAACGCCAGCTCGGCGCTGTCGCCGGGCACATACGTCATCGCCCAGCAAGCCAATGGCAGCATCACCAGCTCCGGCAGCCCGACCTTCAGCGGGACAGCCATCGGCTCCGGTAAGACCGCGTCCATCCAGGTTAGCGGCAACGACGTAAATCTTGTTATTCAGAACAACACGACCACGACCTTAGCCGCGGTGGCCGTCCCACAGACTTATGGCACGGCCAGCTTCAGCGCCACGGTTGCCCCCAGCACGGTGGGCGGGACGGTGACGTTCAAGGACGGCTCGACCTCGCTGGGCACCGGCAACTTGAGCGGCGGGATGGCTGTCTTTATCCCCGTGGCTGGCCAGCTCACGGTGGCGGATCGCCTCATTCCATCACGGCCGTTTATGGGGGCGATTCGCTGGATGCGACCAGCGCTTCATCTGCTTCCACGTTGAACATCACACCTAAAGCGTTGACGGTGACCGGCCTTTCGGTTCCTGCGAACAAGGTGTATGACAGCACAACCGCGACAGCGACGCCGAACGGCACGCCAACGTTGCAGGGCGCCGAGGCGGCAGGCCCCGGGACGGTCGGGGATGGCGCGCCTTATATCGGCGACGCGGTGACGGTCGGCGGCCCGGCGACGGGCAGCTACAACAGCAAGGACGTGGCCATCGCCAGCCTGTTGACCTTCAACGGCCTTTCCACGGCCAACGCCAATTACACCATCACCCCGCCCACGCAGGCGGCCACGATCACGACGGCTATGACCGCCGCGGTTGCGAGGAATCAAGCCCTGGTTCTCAGCAGCGCGAGCCTGCTCTCCCTCGCGCAGGATCCGGACGGTGACCCGCTATCCATTACCTCCGCCGACCCGACCAGCACTAACGGCGGCGCCGTAAGCTTGACCGGCACCAATATCACATACTTGCCAGCCACGAACTTCACAGGCGCGGACTTGTTTAGCTTCGTTGTCAGTGACCCCTATGGTGCATCGAGCACCGGAACCGTGCTGGTGACAGTCTCCTCCCCTATCCCGCCTCCTCCCAGTTTCGTTGTTTCGCCGGACTATTCCAATGGCACATTCCAGGTGACCTTCGCGGGCACCTCGAACACCGCCTACACTGCGCAATGGGCGCCCTCGGTCACCGGCTCATGGTCTTTCTTCCAAACCGTCACTGCGGGGAGCGATGGGCTGATCCAGGTCACCGACACCCCGGTGCCACCGGTGGCATCCCGGGATTACCGAATCGTGTATCCTTGAGGCCGAAGCGAAGGTCCGGAATGCCGAGCTTCCGCTTGATCTCCAGCAGGCCCTGGAGTTGGACGGGCGTCATTTTCTTGAGCCGCTTTCCCAGTTGCGAGGCGACGAGCACGGTACGGCAGCACGCCTCGAGGATTTCGATCTTGAAATAGGCGTCTTCGACATTGTTGTGGCTCCAGGCGACCACGCCGTGGTTGGCCATGAGGATGGTGTTATGGTTGTCCGCCAGGTCGGCGACGAGCCGGCCCAGCTCTGGGGTGCCGGGAGTGCAATACGGCGCTACCGCCGCGGAAACGAAGATCTCAAACTCCGAGACCATGCCCGTGGGCGGCTCGACTCCCGCGAGGGCGAACCCGGTGCCGTAGGGCGGATGACAATGCACCGTGGCGACCGCCCGTGGCTGGCGCTTCATAATCTGCAGGTGCATCAGGATTTCGCTCGTGCGGTCCTGGCCCCCGCAGAGCTGAGTTCCCTCCAGGTCCACGAGGCACAAGTCTTCGGGTTTCATGAACCCTTTGGAGACCAAAGTGGGGGTGCATAGGGCGAGGTCCTTGCCGACGCGGATGGCGATGTTGCCGCCGTTGCCGTCCACGTAGGCGCGCTGCCACAGGCGGCGGCCGATGTCGCAGATTTGGAGCTTAAGCGCGTGGATGTGCGGCGAGTTAAAGAACGCTCTGAGGTCGCTCTCTGAACTGTTGGCGCTGACAGGTTTGGACGTGCTCGAAGGCCGGGCCCTCGCGGCCATCCGTCCTTTTTGACTTGCTGCCATAACTGCCCAAATGCTCGCAGAATGGAACTGAGCTGTCACGCCGAGCTAATTCAGCGGGCCATGATCAATGCTTCGCAACGATAGCTCAGGCACGGGGAGGAGCCGCCTCCGCCCGGCCTCCGGACCCGCATTGAGCATTTAGTCCTCACATCATCATGTGACGCCGTCAAGCATCACTTTGCATTGATGGTCACCGCGGTTTCCCCCCTAATGAGTGTGGATTGGAACTGCTTTGGCCGGACTATTCCAAACTGTAACGGAGCATCAGGCCAGGGCAACTGATCAAGACAAATGAAACAACCGCTTGAACGCCCCGCGAGCCGGTCTCGCGAAGCAGCGGCACTTCCGCTCGCCGGCGGTTTCGGTCCCGCAAACTCATGTCCGTAACACCCCTGCTTATGAAACAGCATATCATTCGAATAGTCGCCGTGTTGGCCGCCGCGCTGCTGAGCGTGCCAGCCCACGCCCAAACCCTCGTTCCCAAGTGGAGCAATACCTCCGTCTTCGGGGCAAACCAGATATACGTCAACGGCGGAGCGTATAATCCAACGACCGGCAACTTGCTCATTTGCGAGTCCTCCGGTAGTCCCGGCATTTACGTGTGCAGACCTTCCGATGGCGCGAGCACTGGGACCCTTAGCCTCACGGGGGTTTCCGGCGGAACCTACGCGGCATGTGGGTTGGCCATTGACGCCAATGGGGTAATCTACTCCTGTAATTATGCGGCCGCTGGGGCCACAAAGCTCTATTCCTGGGCTAGCGAAAGCGCAACCCCCGTAAATTTCGCCAGCTCCACACTCGGCGCGGGCTCAATTGGCAAGACTCTGGCAGTGTACGGCACAGGCAACAATGCCGTGTTTATCCTCAGCACATCATCCACCGGACCGCTCTATGTTTACTACAATGGCACGGCCTGGACATCAAAAGCGCTCGCGGTGGCTTCCGGGACCGTTCAGGGGGGCATCACTATCGTGTCTTGGTCCAGCACCAGTTGCGTGTTCATCACCAAGAACTCCGGTGGAAGTGGCAATTACAACACCTTCAACCCGAGTTCGGCCAGTCCGATCACCGTAACCCAGACAGGCTACACCAGCGTGCCGATGGCATTCGTTACCCTTACCGGCACCACGACCCCCATTCAAGGTGCTGGCGGCTATGATCCAGGGACCGGTCTGTTTGCCTTCCACACTCGCTCGTTAACCTCTTCACCCTATTCGATCAGCAACTATTTAGTTGCCACCACAAGCGGCACGTTGGCCGCTCCCGGCGGCTGTTCTCCGATCATATCAGCGCTGAAGGTGGACACCACCGGAGTGGACTCCTCGAACTATGGCGCTGATTTCTGGGGCAACAAAGTGTTTTACACCGTGCCTTGTGCCTCCGCCGCCCTGGGTTTCGGCTTTCGCGCCTACGACATAAGCGTTTATCCGATTAGCGACATCAGCCCATCCGCGGCCACCAAGAATGTGGGCGACAGCATTACCTTCACTGTGGTTTCCGGCGGCAGCGGCACGCTAACCTACACATGGAAGAAGAACGGCACCACCGTATCCGGCTCCGAATACTCCGGGGCGACCACGGCTGCGCTGACGATCAATCCCATCGGCACGGGCGATGCGGGGACCTATACCTGCACGGTCGCCGGTGCCGGGACTCCGACCTGGACGAGCAGCGGCGGCGTTCTTACCGTGAACAACCCGTGCACGCCGCCAAGCGTCGGCCCCGTTTCACCAGCGAGCCAGACGCTCTGCGCTGGAGGCTCCGCAACCTTCACGGTCCCAGCGCCCACCGGAACCGGTCCTTTCCACTACCAGTGGCAAAAGGTAGGCGGCGGTAATGTGGGTACGGACAGCAGCAGTTACACAATTGCTTCCGTGGTGACGGGTGATGCGGGCAGCTACCAATGCGTGGTCAGCGGCGCATGCGCTCCAAACGCCACAGCCACGGCAGGCACCTTGACAGTCAATCCGCTGCCGACGGTGACAACTACACCGAGCGGTTCGGCGGCCATCTGCCTTGGAAGTTCCGTAGGGCTCACCGTGAGCGGCGCTTCGACCTATAGCTGGGCGCCAGGGACGGGTCTGAGCGCCACGACCGGCGCGTCGGTGACGGCCAACCCGATCACGACGACGACCTACACGGTGACGGGGACAGACGTCAACGGCTGTGTTAACACCGCCACGGTCACCGTGACGGTCAATCCGCCCCCGACGGTGGTGATTACGCCGAGCGGTTCGACGACCCTCTGTAGCGGCAGTTCCGTGGGGCTGACCGCGAGCGGCGCTTCGACCTATAACTGGGCGCCGGGGACGGGCCTGAGCGCCACGACCGGCGCGTCGGTGATGGCCAGCCCGACAGCGACAACGACCTACATGGTGACGGGGACAGACGTCAACGGCTGTGTCAACATCGCCACGGTGACCGTCACGGTCAATCCGCTCCCGACGGTGACGATCACGCCGAGCGGTTCGACGACCCTCTGCAGCGGGAGTTCCGTGGGGCTGACCGCGAGCGGCGCTTCGACCTATAGCTGGTCGCCAGGAACGGGTTTGAGCGCCACGACCGGCGCGTCGGTGACGGCCAGCCCGACCACGACGACGACCTACACGGTGACGGGGACAGACCTCAACGGCTGTGTCAACACCGCCACGGTGACCGTGACAGTCAATTCGGTGCCCTCACCCGCCACTCCCACGGTCAATTCGCCCGTGTGCAGCGGCTCGGCGGCCAACTTCTTCGTCGCGGCCACGGGCGGCGACCTCACCTACGCCTGGCGCAAGCTCGGTTCCGGCTGGGGCAGCGGCAATCAATGGCAATTGTCCAGCGGCGCCAACAGCGGGTTCTTCGTTTACACCTCATCCGCGAACGGCGACGGTTCGTCCGGCAACATTGACACCAGTGGGAAGTCCTGGGGAATGTACGCCAACAGTGGCGACACCGCGTCGGCGGTGCGCGTGTTGGGCGCGGGCTTGATCGTGGGCCAGACGATCCAGCTTGACATGGACAACGGCTGGATTGATACGGGAACGGTTGGCATCGGTCTGCAAAACTCTACGGGCGACAATGTGTGGGAGTTTTACTTCCACGGCGGCGATACCTACTATACCATTAGCGACAGCGTCGGACCTACGCCGACTAGCATTGGGTTCACCGCCGATGGCCTGCGGATCGCGTTCACGCTGACCTCCGCCAGCACCTATTCGGTGACTATCACCACGCCGCTGGGCGGCACGACCTACGGGCCGTTGACCGGCTCCTTGATCAACCCCGCCGACGGCCAGGCGATCACACAGTTGCGCCTCTACAATGCTGACGCGGGAAGCTTTTCCAGCCACGACGCCTACTTCAACAGCATCTTGATTGGAGCTTACGACGATAACGCCGGCAACTACACCGCATGGAACAACGGTGACAACTTCGGCGACGGCCCCATCTCCGGTGCCACCAGTTCGACTTACACCATCAACCCGGCCAGCACCAGCGACGCGGGCAGCTACGACGTGTTCGTTCAGAACGCCTGCGGCCAGAGCACCTCCAGCCCGGTAAGCTTGACGGTCAACCCGTTGCCGGCAGTGAGTGTCAACTCGGCGGCGATTTGCCCAGGTGGCTCGGCCACGCTGACGGTGACGACCGGAGCAAGCAGCCCGACCTACCTGTGGAATGATCCGGCCGGCTCGACCACGGCGTCCATCACGGTCTCGCCGGCGGCCACCACGACCTACACGGTAACGGTGACCGACGGCACGACGCTCTGCGCCAATAGCGGCGGTGGCACCGTGACGGTCAACCCGTTGCCGGCAGTGAGTGTCAACTCGGCGGCGATTTGCCCAGGTGGCTCGGCCACGCTGACGGCGACGACCGGAGCAAGCAGCCCGACCTACCTGTGGAATGATCCGGCCGGCTCGACCACGGCGTCCATCACAGTCTCTCCGGCTGCGACGACCATCTACACAGTAACGGTGACCGACGGTGTGACTGGCTGCGCCGGCAGCGGCAGCGGCACCGTGACGGTTAATCCGCTACCGGCAGTGAGTGTCAACTCGGCGGCGATTTGCCCAGGTGGCTCGGCCACGCTGACGGCGACGACCGGGGCCAGCAGCCCGACCTACCTGTGGAATGATCCAGCCGGTTCGACCACGGCTTCTATCACAGTTTCTCCGGCTGCGACGACCACCTACACCGTGACGGTGACCGATGGTGTGACGGGCTGCGCCAACAGCGGCGGCGGCACCGTGACCGTCAACCCGCTGCCAACCGTGAGCGTGAACTCGGCGGCGATTTGTGCGGGAGGATCGGCGACGCTGACAGCGACGACCAGCGCGGGCAGCCCGAGCTACCTGTGGAGTCCGGGTGGGGCGACCACAGCCTCGATCACGGTGTCGCCGGCCGCGACGACCATCTACACGGTGACGGTGACCGACGGAGTGACGGGCTGCGCCAACAGCGGCAGCGGCACGGTGACGGTCAACCCGCTGCCGACGGTGAGTGTGAACTCGACGGCAATTTGCGATGGCGGTTCCGCGACGCTGACGGCAACAACCGGCGCGGCCAATCCGAGCTATCTGTGGAGTCCGGGTGGCGCGACCACGGCCTCGATCACGGTGTCGCCCGCTTCGACGACGACCTATACAGTAACAGTGACGGACGGCACGACGGCCTGCCACAACAGCGGCAGTGGCACGGTAACGGTCAACTCTGCGCCTACCGCGGACGCCGGCTCGGTCCAAACAGTCTGTGCGGGCACCCCGGGCGGCACGGCGATCGGCGGCAGTCCGACGGCGATCGGCGGCACGGGGCCATACACCTATAGTTGGACGCCAACCACGGGCTTGGACGACGCGACGGCAGCAAATCCGAAAGCCGAGATCGGGAGCACGACGACCTACACGGTGACGGTGACTGATGCCAACGGTTGCACAGCCAGTGCTTCCGTGGTGCTGACGGTTCCGCCGTTGCCTAATATCGAGTTCACGACCATGTCGGGCACCGACGTGACGCTGGTTTGGGATTCACTCGACGGTCAGACCTATCGCGTGCAGTACACGACGGACCTGCCCGATCCCCCGACTCCCGCCACCTGGACGGACCTGACGCCGGACGTGACCGCCACCGGAGCGACGGCGACCTATACCGATCATGCCGGCGCGGCGACACAACGGTTCTATCGCATACTCATCGTGTGTCCTTGATGGCGGCGCCGCTTGGCCATAAGCCGCCAGTCACCTGATAGCACGTGCCAGGTCTGCGGCCATTGTGAGGGCCGAGCGTGGCCGGTTGTCTCTGGCTGACGTTTGTCATCGCCGTGTGGGCTCATCGAGCCGCACGGCGCTCCTTATTGGCTTATCGCCTTCGGACCAACCCATCCTTTCCCAATACGGCGACAAGGTCGAGCGTGTCACGCTCCGCGCAGTAAGCCACGTCGGCGCTCAGTTCCGGCAGAGTCAGCAGCCGTCGCCCGTTGCGTGATTGCGCGAACGCCGCCGGCAAGTCCGCCCGTTCAAGCTGAAACAGGCTGCGAGCCATTCGCGCGGAATCGGCCACTCTGCCGTTCAGGTACTTGGGCCAGAGCAGATCGCCTATGGCCCCGGCGGCAAGCACATCTTCGTAGGCTGCCTGGTCATGGGTGCCGCTGCACACCAGGAGCAGATGAGGCGGGCTTTCGGCCTCAATGAATTGGGCCGTGGCCTGGAGGTTCAAGAACGAGCCGATCAAGACGGTCCTGGCTTGCGCGCAGGCTCGCAAGGCTCGGGTCCCATTAGTGGTTGTCATGGCAATCGTTCGTCCGCGAACTCGCTCTGCGGTGAATTCGCGCGGTGAATTGCCGAGATCAAAGGCCATGCTCCCGGTCAGATCGGCTTGAATGCGCACACCATCGCGTTCTCCAGCCAGCAAGAGGCCGGGATGCTGCTGCCGCAGCGCCAACGCTTCCGGAATCTCCTCCACCGGGATGATCGCGGCCGCGCCGTTGGCCAGGGCTGTCGCCATGGTGCTCGTTGCCCGCAGGACGTCGAAAACGACGCAGACGGTGTCGCTCAAATCGCGCTGCTTTAGCGCCGCGAAATCCGCAGGGGTAAACAGGACTTCCAGCGTGGTGGTTTGGCTCCGGGGCATTTGGCGTTCCATGGTCATTAGTTGGGCCGCCCGCTTACTTCGCGGTCGGCATCACGAAACAGTAGGCATCGTAGCGGAGTTCGCTCCACGCGAGGTCCGGCATCGGCTGCCCGGGGAAGAGAGGAATCTCCACCGGCGTGAACCGAACGCGAAGGCGGATTTCGGGCCGGCCCTGGGTGAGATTGAGCGGCACCAGGAACTCATCATCGCGGAATCGGCGGTTGGAGGTTTGCACGACGTGCTGTGCAGCTCCAAGCTCGTCTTTGGGGTTCGAATAGACGCAGGTGTTAGCCCCAGCCAGATACCAGATGCCCGCCGGTTTGAACGCGCCCACGACCCCATCCTTAACCTTGGCCACAGAAACTTCGGCGCGCTGGTTCGGGAACTGGTAATCGAGCTTGCGGCGCAGGAGCACACCGTAGTTGGCGGGGTTGAGCTTAAGGTTGAATTCCGAGCAGCCAGTAGTCTTGCGGCCAAGGTCGGTGTCGGCAGGATAGATCTCCTGTCCCTTCAAAGTGTCCACGCCCCACTCGTAGCGCGAGGTGATTGAGTAGGCGGCGGAAGCGTCGGGAGACACGTAATGATGGGCACTCTCGCTCGCCTCGTCGCCGACCTTCAGTTCGTCGGTCTTGATGAGTGAAGGGCGGTTCAGTCCGTACCAGTAAGTGACCGTTTGGTAGTGCTCGGTGGAGTCGTCCACGCCGCCATGTTCCAGGCGGATGAGCGCGTTCTTCCCAAAGGGCATGAGGTCTGCCAGCAGAAACCGGTAAGCGGATTCGATCTTGTCCTCCTCGTTCTTCGCTTCCTTGGCATTGCGCGCGCCGGTGGGGTGTCCGGCGAAGGGGAGGGTCATATTCTGGCCGCCCCAGTAATCACCACCGCCACCCCATTCCTCGGTGCCGGTGCCCTGGGCCTGTGGCGTTTGGCTGTCGTCGAAGAAGAACCGCGGATCGCCCTCCAACGTGCTGAGGACCGCGCGGTCTGAGAATATCCATGATGTGCCGACCAGTTGGCCTGACCAATCGCCGCCGCCTTCGGCCTCGCGGGTGTCCAGGAGCACCAGGTCCTTCCCCGGCTCGGGTTGGGGATGGTCGCGATAGGTCGCGTGGAAGTAGCCCACGTCCGCAGGCCGCCCTTTATAGGGCTCATGACGCAGCGACCAGCGCACGTCCAGGGGCATCTCCGTGGTATTGGTCAGTTGAAACCGCGCCGAGCGAAAGTATGGCATCGGGAAATAGCAAGCCAGGTGAACGAAGTGTTCTCCGAATTGCACGCTAACCGGGAAGGCCTTGACCAGGTATTCGCGGTTGTCGCGATTGTAGAGCGTGCCGGTCCCGAAGAAGAGCGCAACCGGCGCTTCCACCGACGGGCAGTCGGCATCGTCCCAGGTGATGCGGAGCCGTGCGCGCCCGAACTCGATCGCCTGCTCGCGCGGGACGTAGAAGTCCAGGGCGCGCAACATCGTGGGTCCGGTGTCCAGCGTGGCGATGTCCCGATAGTCCTTAGGCGGCAGGACGACTTTCCCGGCCGCCTGCTTCAACTTCTTCCCCGCCTTGGAGATCGGCGCTGCCAGCAGATCACTCCCGGCGCATGATATGAGATCAAGGACGTCCTTTGTGGGCGCGGTCTGCTCATTCCATGCCCGAATGGGCTGGGACAGCCGGGCGCCTGGCACGAACTGATGATAGATGTAATACCCCGTGCCGTAGTGCGTGCGCGAATACGCCATGCGGAACGAGTGTTCAAAGCCAATCGGCACCCACATCAAGTCCGCGCCCCGCGTGACTGACCAGGTCCAGGTGAGCGGGTTGGGAAACGGCTCCTCGGGCAGGAAGACCGAGCCGGCTGCGGGATGTTTGGGGTCTGGCGTGCTGGTCTCCTGAACGATGTGGTCGAGCCCATCCACCTCGTAGTGCCACGGGCTGCCGTGCCAATGGTTGTAGCGGGCGAAGTAGAGCACCCCGGGACCCTGGACATCGAGCGTTACGTTCCGGTCATCGGCAAGCTGGTACAGGAAATGGCTCGCGTCAGCGCCTTCGTTGCCGCCCCGGCGGTCGTAGGTGCTTCGCATGTAGGCCCGCGCGCCGATCCGCTGATACGGCCAGCGCGCCCAGAACCGATACGCGTCCAAGCCAACCGGTATGACCGGCGGCTCCTGGGCCGGCGCTAGCGGCGCGAGCAGGAGCAGGAACCAGAGCGCAGGTCTGAACGGCCTGGTCACGCCGTGGCTACTTGTTCCGCTTCGCTTCGTTCGCGCCTTCGCCAACGGACCAGATCAGCCGTTCGGGCTTGGCGTGGTCGCCGCCCGGAAATTCGATCTGCACGTCCGTGGTCTTGGCGAAGAACTTGGTTGGGGATTCCGCGAAGAGGAGGAACTTGGTGCCGCCCAGGGTCGCGACCAACTGGCCGTCCTGGCGGGCGATATAGATGTCGCCGTATCGGCCGGTGTAGCTTTCGAGCAGGGAGTCCGGCAGTGTGAATTCCTTCTTGCCCGGCTTGCCCAGCTCGCGGATCCAGATGTTGCGGAAGCGAACGGGGTTGCCGTGGTCCTGGAGCGAGATCGGCTGTTTCTCCGGGTGAGGTTGGTAGGGAGCGCGTTCGAGCCAGCTCGTTGGGCCGGTCAAGGTGACGTGGTTCTGGATCAGCACGCCGTTTTGGAAGACGGTCATCCGGGCGGGAGACACCAGCTTCCGGTCGGAGTCAAAGCGCGGTGCGGTATAGACGATGTCATAGGTCTGCCATTCACCGGGCGGGAGGCAGACGTTCACCAGCGGCGGGTATTGGCCGTAGATGGCGCCGGCGGCGCCATCCGCGTAAGTCTTGCTCTCATAGGAATCAAGGACCTGCACTTCGTAGCGGTCCAGGCCGAAGAAGACGCCGCTGTTGCCGCGGCCCTGTCCCTCGCCGTGGGGGGGGGTGGGAGTGGCCCATTCCACGTGGAGCTGGCAGTCGCCGAAGTTCTGCAGCGTGCGCACGTAGCCGCTGCCTTTGACGCATTCCATGTAGCCGTTGCGGGTAATCCATCTGGTCGGGCTGCCATCCATGCTGGACCATTGGGAGATGTCCTTGCCGTCGAAGAGGACAATCGCATCGGAAGGCGCCTGGCCCGGTTGGGTCTGCGTGCTGGGGATGGCGGGTGTGACTACTGCTGGCTGCGGCCGGTTGCGGTCGTGGTCCAGCCAGTTGGGGTCGGGGTGGTTGGCCGGCAAGAGGCGCGCAGCGGGCCAGGGTGCGGGGCACACGGCAGGTTTTGTGTTGGTGCAGCCACTCGCGAGGGCCAGAAGCAGGCCGCACGGGACCAGCAGGGTTGTAGCTGTGTGGAGGAGCGTAAGTTTTGTCGTATTCATAAGCGTTGGGAAGACAGCATTACAAGCGATGGCTCGTCGTTCGAGTGCATCTCGGCAGTCACCTTAGCCAATTCACTCGCAGGAGGAAAGGGCTTATTTGGGCCGTTAGTTGCCCCGCATTTGACCCGGTTCTACGGTGTCATTTTCCCGTGAGGCAACGCGCATTGACATCGCAGGAGTTCCTGGCCTAAGTGCTCTTGGGCCTGAGTTCGAGGACGTATCCTGAGCCAAACCGTCGTAGCGCCGACTTGAAGTCTGCAGGAGCACTGCGGAGTCCGGTTGGCCGCCCGGGTTCCAGCGCCCGCCGAGTGGAAGTCGGTGGCACGGCAAACGGGAGTCTACCCCCCGACGCTTTGGGGCAGACGAGTCCGGCCCCGCCGCTTCCGATCCTATGCCTGTCCTCGCCGGAACCTCTCCGTAGCCTCTCCGTAGCACCTCTTATCGGCGATAAGAGGTGCTACGGAGAGGCTACGGGGAGGCTAAGGAGGATACGGTGCGGTGGTGGCGGCAAGTGGTTGGGAAGCTACGTGGGGATAGGAAGTTGCGAATTTGAGGCGCGGGCTGGGAGCGGGCTAAAGAGCCACGGGCTGACCCGTTTTGACAGATTGCTCCTCCGCCTCGCAAATCTCTATCGCGGTGAGGCCGGCGGCTGCGGTGACCACGGTGGGCGCCTGACCGCTTTGGATGGCGGCGAGGAGATAAGCGATTTCGGTGGCATAGCCGTCCGGCTCGTCGAACTTTACCGCGCGCGGGGACTGCCCCTCTTCGGTGACCTGCAAGGCATCGGCGCCACGCGACAGTTCGAAGTCCAGCGTCGCGCGCTCGCACAGCACTGTGTAGGACATGCTGAAGCCCTTGGTGAGCAGCCAACTGCCTTCGGCGTACACGGCGGGGCCGCCCTCGTAGTTGTATTGCGTGACCACGTGGTCGGTCGAGTTGCCGCCGCGAACCACGCCGGTGGAGAAGACGCTTTTCGGGCGGCCAAAGAGGAACTGGACGAAGTCGGTGTCGTGGATGTGCAGGTCCAACAGGGCCCCGCCCACGGTGTTGCCTTTGGCGTAGGTGCCCTTGCTCCAGGCCGGCGTCTCGGACATGCGCCGGAAGCGGGCGGCCTGGACCCTGCCGTACTTCTGTTCGGTTACGACCTGTTTTAGCCAGGACCAACCGGGCCAGAAGCGCATGCACATGGCCGGCATGAAGAAGCCGCGGGCGGACTTTGCCGCCTGCACTATCTTGCGCGCCTCGCTGGAGTTGAGCGCCAGCGGCTTCTCACACAGCACATGCTTGCCGGCTTTGAGAGACGCGATGCACTGCTCAGGATGGAGGAGGGTCGGCACACAGAGATCCACCAGTTCGACCTCGGGGTCTGCCAGCACTTCGCCGAGGGCGCGATAGACTTTTATGTCCCGGCCCAGGTTGATGTCGCCGGAACTGGCGACGTTGCCTGCCACACCTGCGAGCACGCCATTGACCGGCAGCCGCACCGAATCGCACACTGCCACCAGGCGGGCCGCAGGGAGCTTTTGATATGCGGTGATATGGGTGACGCCCATGAATCCCAGCCCTACCACCGCCACGTTTACTTTTCGTTCCGAACTCTGAGACTGCGTATGTTTCATGACTTGCTAGCGCATTTAAATCCTCAACTCACTTACCCGTCCCGCCCACGCTCGCGACCACCTTTTTCGCGATGCGAATGTCCGCGACGCGCTGGTCGCCAGCCTCGCGTTCGATGACAAAGTCCCCGGCGAAATTGGCCTGCGCGAGGGTTTGGAAAAGCGCCGGCCAGTTCACGTCGCCGGTGCCTGCGGTGACTTCCTGGCCCCAGGTTCCCGGCACTCTGGTGCGCCGGGCGTCTTTGATATGCACCTGCCGAATCCACGGGCCAAGGACGCGCAAGGCCGCGATGGGGTCGCCCTTATCGTAGAGAATCATGTTCGCCGGGTCGAAGTTCACGCCGACGCCGGGGAGGTTGAGCTTCGTCAGCAACCTGGCCAGGTCGGCAGCGGTTTCCTGTCCTGTCTCCAGACCAAGCGCGACCTCCGCCGTTCCAAAGGCGTCAGCCGCTTCCGCCAAGCGCTTGAGCATCTTGGCAAAGCCCGGGTCCGCCTCGTCGTGCGGGAGAAAGCCGGCATGGAAGGTCACGAGCCTGAGCCCCAGCTCGTGGGCGAGGGCTGCGGTGGCGCGGATATTTTCCCAGTTCTGCTCCCAGGTTCTGTCCGGCGCAATGCCGCCTGTCAGGCGGATGCTTTCCAACGTGGAGTAATCTTCGCCGGTGCAACCGAACATGCCGGAGATGATGGTGATGCCGTTTCGGCGGCACAGCGCAGCCGTCTCGCCCCAAACGCTGGGGGACTCACGCAGTGGGTCCAGCGCGAGCTGAACGCGGGGGATTCCGGTGGCCTGGAGCTTGCCAACCAGGTCTTGCGGATCCTGCGGCTGGAGCGACCAACTGCATACGGCCAGCCGGTCAGCCACGTGTTCCTTCAGGGTTGCCATAGATCGCGTCCATCATTTAGCGGCGGCGCGGGTTTCGGCAAACTCTTTCGGCATCAGGTCGTGGACGGCCCCGACGATCAGACTCTCCACGCCGGGGGCGAGCGGGGACGGCTTGTCGTAAAAGACCATCGCGCCGCCGCCTTCGTAGCCGCCTTCCTTGAGAATGCGCTCCGAAGGGATGTAGCAGGGCACGTCATTGGCGTAGGCGTTTATCCAGAGCCTGGACGCGTCATAGTCCTTCTTGAGCCGCAGTGAGTAATCCACCACTACTTCGCCGGGCAGGAAGATCATCGCGAGGCCTTTGCCAAAGGTCCACGTCTGGACCAGGTAGGGGATGTCCGCGGGCAGCTTTTCGCCCCGGTCAAGCCGGGCGAGGTTCATGCGGGCAAAGCTGCCGAGGTAGTTTGTTTGCCTGGCCTGAGTTTCCCATTGGGCGCGGGTTGGCAGCGTGGCGAGCGGAAGCTGGATCTGCTTTGTGCGGCAAACCAGCTTGCCTTCCACGGGCGAAAGCGAGTTCGTTAGGACCCGGTCCACAGCGGTGCAGATTTCCTGGCCATGCTGCCTGGTGAAATCGAGCCCCGGCCGCGGGTTCGGGTTGGCGTCTCCCGCACAGCCCAAGGCGATCAGCGCGATGGCGCCCGGGTGCTCGCGTTCGAGATACTCCTGCGCGTAGCCCGCCCAGTCCCCGCACAGTTGGTTGAAATCACCGCCCAGGGTCGTGCCGTGGCAGGCGTAGCTGGCGAAGATGGCCCGCAGTTTGCCTTCCGTGTCGGTCACGAAAAGGACCGGCAAGTCACGATCCACAGGGCCACCCTTGGTGCGGCGGTTGGCGGCAAACCCTGCTTGGCCCCAGCCCCGGCTCAGTTTTGCCGGCTGGCGATCCTGGAGTGCATTGAGAGCCACCTTTTCCAGCGCGTCGGTCACCTCGCGCGTGTAACGCTCCACCCGCGCCTGTTCCTCCGGCGGAATCGGCCCCCCGAAAATGTTCGGAGCGAAGCCCTTCAGCCACGGCGCGGAATGGGTGTGCGTAGAGCAGATCGCCACGCGGTTAGGGCTAATGCGCTTCTTTTGCTGCAGCCGATGCGCGACCTCATCGCGCACGTTGCGTGGCACCCCGCAATTATCCACGGTGATGAGAATGGCCGGTCCGTCCTGGTCGCTGCCAATGGCCAGGGCCTTGGCCCAGAGATGCTGGGTCACTCCCTCGGATTCCTGCTTGCGGGACGCATAGCCGGTAAGCCGGATCGGGTAATCGGGGGTGATGTCAACGCGTGCGACGCCCACGGGTTGAAGCTGGCCTTCATTCGCAGCCAACGCGGGGAGTGAAACCGTGCAGAGAGCAGCCAATGCGCCTGTCCGAATGAACCATTGCAGCATGCGGCTGAGTGTAAGGTTCGGCGAAGTGTTGGAAAGCCTTTCCTGGGCAACGTAGAGACTCGTTGCGCGCGGCGGACTTTCGCGCTCGCTTGGCGGCATAATCAGACGTAATCACCTTGGGATTCTGTTTGCGCCCTGGACCGTGCCTGTTTCCGATGAGACAGTGGCGCCCTGGGCGGCTCGTTCACCCGCCTCCCTGCGAAAACAGGCTGGCGCCGGGCGCCCGTTCAAGCACAATGCCGCTTGCAAAAGTCCGGCATCCTGCGCTGCATGAGTCCGCAGGCTTCGCGACGGCAACGACAGCGATTTGAAGCAAGCAATTATGAGAAGCTCCCGATTAATTCCGAAAGCGCTCTCAACGGCGTTATGGCTGGCGCTCGCCGCGGCCATGTGCCTGGCGGCACGGGCGGAGGTGCGCCTGCCCCGGGTGTTTGGCAGCCACATGGTCCTCCAGCAGGAGAAGCCGGTCGTGATCTGGGGCTGGGCGCAGCCCAATGAGAATGTCACGGTGCAGATCGCCGCGCAGGGCCGCACCGCCCAGGCTAATGAACACGGGGAATGGAAAGTCGAGCTGCCACCCATGAAAGCCGGCGGCCCTTACACGCTCACCGTGAGCGGCTCCAGCACGGTGCAATGCGACGACGTGATGGTCGGCGAGGTCTGGTTGTGCTCGGGGCAGTCTAACATGGAGATGGGCATCGGCATGGCGCGCGATAGCAAGCAGGAGATCGCCGCGGCTGAATATCCAGCCATCCGCCTGCTCAAGGTGAAACGGAAGTGGGCGCCTGAACCCCAGAGGGACATCGAGGGCGCTTGGAAGCGGTGCTCGCCGGAGACGGTGGCAGAGGACGGCTGGGGCGGGTTCTCGGCCGCGGCCTATTACTTTGGGCGCGAACTGCACAAGAAGCTGGGAGTGCCGGTAGGGCTCATTGACGCCACATGGGGCGGCACGAAGATCGAGTCCTGGACGCCGCCGGAGGGGTTCGCCGCCGTCCCGGCGCTGGCGCGGGAATACAAACTTGTGGAACTGGCCAATCCCCAAGGTGAAGCCCATCAGCAGCGCCTGGAGAGGGTCTTGCAGGACACCGAACGCTGGCTGGCATCGGCGAAGCAGGCGCTGGTCCAACGCACGAACGTGCCAACTATGCCTACGTATCCCGAGGAGTTGCTGCCGCCGCACGATTTGCAGAACCGAACGGCGCTGTATAATGGGATGATCCACCCGCTGCACCCCTTTGCGTTGCGGGGGGCCATCTGGTATCAGGGCGAGTCGAATGCCGGGGAAGGCAAGCTATACACCGAGCGGATGAAGGCGCTGATCGGAGGGTGGCGGCAGCTCTGGGGCGAGGGAGATTTCCCCTTCTATTTCGTGCAGATCGCGCCCTGGACTTATGGCGGCGCGCCGGAGGCCATTGCGGAGCTTTGGGAAGCGCAGGCGGCCGCGCAGGAGATCCCCGACACCGGCATGGTGGTCATCAATGATATTGGGGACCTGAAGAACATTCATCCGGCCAACAAACAGGAGGTGGGCCGCCGCCTCGCGCTGTGGGCTCTGGCCAAGACCTACGGCCAGCGCGACCTGGTCTATGCCGGCCCGAGCTTCAAGGCTATGACCGTGGAGGGGGACAAGATGCGGCTGACCTTTGACGGTGTAGGTGGCGGGCTGGCCAGCCGGGATGGCAAGCCGCTGACGTGGTTCGAGATCATTGACGCGGATGAGGGGGGCTTTGTCAAGGCGGAGGCCAAAATCGAAGGGGCGACTGTGGTGTTGTCGGCTCCGAGCGTTACACACCCGGCGGCGATGCGCTTTGCCTGGAGCATGCTGGCTGAGCCCAACCTAATGAATGCCGAGGGGCTTCCGGCGGGAGCATTCCGCGCGGGCACCGTGCCCAAGCGGGACCTAATGGCTCTCCATGTGCCCGAAGCGAAGGATTTCGAATTGGTATATGACCTCGACCTGGCGGAGCTGAGCGAGAAGGTTACGTATCAGGTGGATAATCATGCCAGGCTCGGCAAGCCATTTGATCGCATCGCTTACTGCCTGGAGTTGCAAAGCGCCGACTTGAACGCCGAGTACGTGTACGTCTCGATGGACGCGTTTACGGAGGACCTTGGCAAAGTCGGCGTGCCGACGGCCGGGTCTGGCGCCCGCTTCCAGCAGAACGTCTCGAACATGAACGTCTATTCCAATGTAAAGGGCGTCGTGACCGGCACAGGCCTGGCGGGCGGCAATATCGAATTCTGGCCCAATAACTATGGCCCGGCGAACAGTGCCAAGGTGCCTAATGCCTCAGACCAGGCCTTTGACTTCGGCGACGATCCGACGGATCCCGTGGACGGCTATGGCTCGATGCAGGTGCATAACCACGATGCCAGGCAGACGCTGTTTGCGCTGAACCATTGGCGCGAGGGCAGCCGCGCAGATGTGGGGATTGGGAACCAGCCAACCGGGAACCCTGACTGGACCTTTGCCGCCAACGCGGGTTCCTATACAGTGAAGCGCTTGCGGGTGCTCGTGCGCCCCAAATGATGTGTGTCAGTTAACTTGTGACGTATGAAACGGAAGGTGCTGGTTATCTTATCGAATCGCTGGAATCCCAGCCAGAAAGCGCGTTTTGTCGAACTGGCTTGCGACGAGAAGGGCAATATCCTGAAGGAGCGCCCCTTGCGCGGCAAGCCAACCAAAGCGGGTTATGACGAGGTCTGGGAGAGCGATGAGGGCAAGACGTCTCTTTCATCGGCGTACCGGCTGAAGCGGAAATACGGCCACGCGTTGCAGCGGCGCAAGGGGTGAGCCGTGCCAGACTTCGGCGTGTCAGGAAACGCCCTACAAGGAGTTCCGTAAAAACCACTACAGACAGGCGCTGGCGCTTATGGTAGCCTGTGACTTCAAAGATAAAGAAGAACGCCGTGCGATTCCAAAAAGGTCTGGCGCAAAAGGGTTTGATGAGAACGTTGTTGCGAAATGCTCCGACCGGGCTGTATGTCCGGGCGGTGGATAGTTGGACGTGTGATCCGAAGGAGGCCTTCGACTTCAGGACGATGCGCCAGGCGATTGGCTTTGTGGAGGATGCGGGACTCAGCAGGATGGAACTTGCTTTTGCGTCGGACAATCCGGAGAGCCTCAGGACGGTGCCGCTGGCCGCTTTGCGCGCTGCGCTGTCGGTCAGAAGCCATTTCGCTCACGCGGCTTAACCGGAGGCAGCCGGTGGGCCGTTGCCTGACGCCGGTTCAGGACTCAAGGGCTGGCGCTTCAAGAGTCGCAGGTCGCGCTGCTCGCGCAGGAGGTTGTCCCGTTCAGTTTCGGCGATCTCGGGCAGGCCGGCGCGCTGGAGCGAGGCGGCGAGCCGGCGGTCGAGGAACTGGTTGCGCAAACGCAGCGCTACGTCGGCCAGTTGCTGCGCGGGATTGGGGATGGGGCGCTCCTCCGCAGTGGCTTCCGTGATCAGATTCTGCAGCTCGGGGCTCTCGCACTCACCCAGGAAGTGAGGCAATCCCTGCCACGTTTCCTGGCTGTGCGCGGTCAGGCGGCGGGAAATGATCTGCTTCACCAGCGGATGCTGCACCCATTCGGGATCCAGATGCAGCGCGGCCCACCCCACGAGGTCTTCGTGGCGCAGGACGAGCTTCAGCAGCCAGTATTCGTGGGGCGGAGGCGGTTGGGGAGCGGGGCTTTCCTCGGCGGGTTCCTCCGCGGCATCGGGGGTTGCTCGCTTCGAGCGCGACAACTTACGGAATTCGGCGCGGACGGCGTCGGGTGTGACGCCCAGCCGCAGGGCAGTCCGCTGGGCGTACTTGTCAATCAGGACAGTGTTGCCTGTTTTATGGACAGCCTCCGCCATACCGCGCAGCACTGCCAGGCGGCCTTTGTCTGCCGTGACGTCGTTAGCGACAACCAACCGCTTGAGGTAATAATCAAAGAACCCCTCCGCGTGCTCGACGAGCTGTCTGAAAGCGCCGCCGCCCGAATCTTTAATGAAGCTGTCCGGGTCATGCGGGGCGGGAATGACGGCGACCCGCACGGCGAGGCCAGATGCCAGGAGATGATCCAGCGACCGCACGGCGGCATTTTGCCCGGCCTCATCCGAGTCAAAGCACAGGACGACCTCCTCGACATAGCGGCGGAGAATCCGCGCATGGTCGGCTGTAAAGGCGGTGCCTTGGGGCGCGACAATGTTCTGCACTCCGGCCATGAAGGCGGCGATCAGATCGAGCTGCCCTTCACAGACCACGGCGTACCCGGCGTCCAGCACCGCGCGCTTGGACTTGTCGAGCCCGAAGAACACCTTGCTCTTGGTGAAGATCGGGGTCTCGGGCGAGTTGACGTATTTGGCTGTCTTCTCATCGCCGGAGAGCACCCGCCCGCTGAAGCCTATCACCCGGCCCTGCTCGTCGCAGATGGGGAACATCAGCCGCCCGCGAAAGCGGTCGTAGTAGTGGTCGGTCCCTTCCTTGCGAAGGATGAGTCCCGCCTTTTCCGCCAGCTCAGGCGCGTAGCCTTTGCTCTTCGCCCAGTTGACAGTGTCGTCCCACAGGTCCGGTGCGCAGCCGAGGCGGAAGAGCTTTACGGCTTCGGCTGACACGCCACGCTTCGCGAGGTAATCGCGCGCGACCTGGCCGCCGGCTTCATTGTCGAGGGCGTTTTGCCAGCGCTGGGCGATTTGCTCGTGAATCTGCAGTAACTGCTCCTTGATGTGCCGCGACTGCTGTTCGCCGGGGCTCTTCTCATACTCAAGGGGTATCTTCGCGCGTTCCGCCAGCCGCCGGACCGCCTCCGGGAAGTCAATACTCTCGTATTCCTTCACGAACGTGAACACGTCCCCGCCTTTGTGGCAGCCAAAACAATGGAAGATCTGGCGGTGAGGATTGACGTTGAAGCTGGGGGTCTTCTCCTTGTGGAAAGGGCAGAGCGCGACGAAGTTGGCCCCGGCGCGCTTGAGCGGCAGGTACGAGCCGATCACATCCACGATGTCACTGGCAGCGCGGATGCGTTCGCGGGTCGCGTCGGAAAACAGGCCGGCCATAAGCTTGAGCGTAATCTTAGTCGCCGTGCGGGCGAAAGAATACGATTAAAGCTCAGGCTTGCCGAGTTTTCCGTTTAGGGCATGCCGAATTCCTTCTGGTGGAATTCGGTGTTCTGCGGCTCCGTTGGCTTGATCAGGAGGAAGCCCAGGTGCTGCCTGATCAGTGGGCCGGTGATGGATTTCTCGAAGACGGCTTGTTGGATCGAGTGGAGGCTGGGCCAGTACTCGTTCCCATAGACGTCCTCGTTGTATTTTTCCATCGCCCGCACCTCGGTCGGGCTGAAATAGCGGGCGTTCAGCAGCGCCAAGGCAACCAGCAAGATGCAGGCGAACCTCACCAGGCCCGAGGCCATGCCCAAGTAGTATTCGGCGCGTCCAAAAGCGTCGCTCCCCAACATTTTGCCGTTAAGGGCGCGTTTGATGCCGGCGAACACGAGCAGAATTAGCAGGCCCCCGCCCACGTAAGCCAGGATATACCTGGACAGTAGGTTAAACATCCCGGTGGAGTCCACGAGTAGCTGCGCGCCCCATTCATAGACCGCTGCACACCCAAAGAGGATGGCCAGCCATTGGAGCAACTTGATCAACTCCTCGGACATCCCGTGCTTGCGACCACGGAAGATTCCGGCCGTCAGCACGACCACGACGAGCAGGTCGAAGAGATTGATGGGCAGCTTATCGAGGCTCAGGTTCACCTCTGTCCCCTGCCTTCCGCGTACATTCGTGTTGCCATAGCGTTTGAGGGCTGAAGCAGCCAGTTTTGTGCCAGAAAACGCCCTGAAGCACTGAGCCAGCGGGGGCGCGCCGCTCGGTTCATCCGGCCCTGCCGGGGTTTACTGAGGATGGTCGCGCAGCCAGTTGCGGATATCGTTGGCCTGAGGACTGCGCGGCTCCAGTTCGAGGGCCTTTAGGTAGTGCGGGCGCGCGTCGGCTGGTTCGTGCATTTGCTGCGCGTAGAGGTTGGCCAAAGCCAAATGGGCGCGGGCCTCGTTCGGGTGGGTGGCCAGGAGCCTCTCCAGTTCGTTCACGGCATCCGGCACGCAGTTCGCCTGCTTCAATACCAGGGCGAAATTGTAGCGCGCATTGGCATCGTTCGGGGAGATGGCTAGCGCGTATTCGTATCGGGTCAAGGCGGTGGCCAGATCGCCGGCCTGGGTTGCGGCGAATGCCAGGTAGAATTGCGCTTCGAAGAAGCTCGGGTCCTGCTGGGTAGCTTGGCGGTAGAATTGGGTAGCCTCATTGAGCCGATTGGCGCGTTGGGCTTGCAATCCCTGGTCAAAGAAACTCTGCGCTTCGGCGCGGTTGCCGGGAGCGGGGGGGGCGGGCGAACGGTAATTGTAGCGGCTTGGCGGGCCGGCTGGGGTGGCGGTTACGGGGGCGGTCACGACCTCCGACTGGTAGGGGCCGCTCGCTTCTTTGGGGGCCGGAAGCGGCGTCACGCGAGGCGCCGGCTTTGGCTCGCTGCGGAACGGGTTGACGCGGTCAAAGAAACCGCGCTTGGGGGTTTTGGGCTCGATGGTGGTCACCGGCACAGTGGAAGTCGTGATAATAGGTTCGGCGGCTGAGGGCTGGATCGGCGCAGGCCTGGGCGTGAGATCATGGACGGGCTTCACGACCGGCTCGGGCGTCAACTTGACCACTTGGACGGGCGGCGCGGCAGTATTGGGCGCGGTCGGGGCGGGTTTGGGCTGATAGGCGGCCGGCGGGGGCTTTGGCACATTTGTCATGGCTTCCGCTTTGGGTGCGGCGACGATGCGGGTGACGGTCCCTGCTGCCGATTTGGGTGGGGCAGGATTGGTGACGACGGGCGGCGCGGCTTTGGCAACGGCGGCGGGGCGCTGCGGCGGAGCGAGTTCCTGTTCCAGCTGGCGGACGGTCGCCGCCACGGCGTCGGCATTGGGCGGGGACGGTTTCAGGGCGAGGTATTGGCGGTATCTGGCCAAAGCGGTGGGGAGGTCGCGCAAGTATTCGTGCGCGAGGACGGCCGAATTGAGGAGGGCAGGGCGGTAATCAGGCTGCTGCTTTAGCGCAGTCGCGAAATACTGCTCGGCATCCTGCGGGCGGCGCTCTTGCAGGCGAAGCAAGCCCAGCCCGTTGAGCGCCTCGGGGTTCAGCGGGCTCAACCGGAGCACATCATTGAAGCTCTTCTCGGCGGCGGCGAGGTCACGCGCGCGCGCCTGCACCGCCGCGAGCTTGAGGAAGCCCTCGGCCGAATTGCCCCGCCGCAGCGTGAAGGTGGTAAACTCCGTCCGCGCGGCATCCAGCTTGTTCTGTTCCAGCCAAAGGCAGCCGAGATTGTAATGCGTCTCGCTCAGATCATGGTTCAACGACAGCGCGCGCTGGTAAGCCCGCACCGCCTCGTCGCGCTCGCCCAGGTGCTGGCAGGCGATGCCCAGGTAATTCCACGCCTGCGCGTTGGTGGCGAGCAGCGAAGTGGCCGTGCGCAGCCTGTCCGCCGCGCGCGCGTAATCGCCCTGCTCGATCAGCCGCTGCCCTTGCAAAAGCGCGCGCGGCCCCGGCGGCATGCAGCCGGCGAGCAATCCAAGGATGGTCAGCAAAACGAGGGCGTTATCCCTGACCCGGTTTTTGATGGTCAGCATCGGCGCTCGTGGTAACATTCAAGTTCTGACGTGTCAAGAAACGCACCGATTAGAAACACTCTTTCGCGCTGGCTGCTGCCTGCGCTTTGTGGCTGCCTGCTCGCCCTCCCCGGGCGCATGCGGGCTGCCGTGCCCTCGTCCTTTGCCAATCCCGGCCCGCGCGCCCGCGTTGTCACCGTCCAGGAAGCGGACGCACTCGACGCCTTCCGCCCCCGCCCGGCCGTCATTCGCGCCATGGTGGACCGCGGCATCACCAACCTCACCGGCAAAGCCACCCTCGTCGCGGCCTGGCGCAGCCTGGTCAGCACGCAGGACGTCGTCGGCATCAAAGTCTTCTCGGCGCCCGGCCCGAACAGCGGCACCCGACCGGACGTTGCCGCGGCGGTAGTCGAGGGTTTGCTTGCCGCCGGCGTGCCGCCCACCAACATCATCGTCTGGGACCGCGAGACGGTGGACCTCCGCCTCGCCGGCTACTTCGATCTCGCCGAGCGCTACGGCATCCGCGTCGCCGGCAGCGCCCAGGCCGGCTGGGACAGCAAGAGCTATTACGAGACCGAAGTGATTGGCAACCTCGTCTATGGCGACTACGAGTTCGGCCTGAAAGGCGACCGCATCGGGCGCAAGTCTTTCGTCTCCAAGCTCGTCAGCCGCGACATGACCAAGATCATCAGCATCACCCCGCTGCTCAACCACAACGACGTGGGCGTCTCCGGCCACCTCTTCGGCCTGGCCACCGGGAGCGTGGACAACCTCGTCCGGTTCGAGGGCATGCCCGAGCGCATGTCGCGCGCTATCCCCGAGATTTACGCGCTCGAATCCATCAGCGACAAGGTCGTCCTCAACATCACCGACGCCCTCATCGCCCAATACGAAGGCGGCGAGCGCGGCCTGCTGCACTACTCCGCCATCCTGAACCAGCTTCGCTTCAGCAAAGACCCCGTCGCCCTGGACATGCTCTCCATCCAGGAACTGGACCGCCAGCGTCTGTCCGCCGAAGCCCCCACTGTGAAGCCGAACCTCGACCTCTACGACACCGCCGCCCTCTTGCAGCTCGGCATCGCGGACCTCAAGCGCATTGAAGTGGAAAAGAAGTAGCGTGCGGGAGGGTTGAAGCCTTGAAGGGGCGAAGCCTTAGAGCGCTGAAGCGGCGTCCCCTCGCAAAGCTCCCGCGCCTGTAACGTGGCGCGCTATTTGGTGGGCCGCGTTACCGTTCGAGTCCGTGCTCACCGTCCGTGCTTTGGCGGGCTGGTTCGTGGAATGAGTGCCTTCAAGTGGGAATGTGGAGTTTCGCTCCTTGGCCCTCAGGGCGTCTGGAACCTTTGGCTGCCTTTACGCGCCTCATTTCCGCGATTTCCAGCCTCCACGCACTCCCGCAGCGCACTCCCCACCGTCATCCCTCCGTAGCCTCGCCGTATGCACACCGTAGATAACATTGTTATCTACGGTGTGCATACGGCGAGTATCCGGAGAGTATCCAGCGAGACCACGGGGGATGGGGAGAGATCGGGGTGGGCGCCTGAGCTCAGAAACCTGCCTTTTCGCGGAAACCGGGCTCATCAGAGGCCACCTGGCCGCTGGCTGAATCGTTGTGGCATGCCGGCGGCTGCCCGCTGACGCCCAAGTCTGCTCCGGGACGATCCGCTCCATGCTGCGCTCAGGGGGCTTCACTCGTGACACGTCTGCTTAACTCCTGGCAGAACTCGTCTATGATTTCCTCGCCATGTCTCACATCAGCCTTCTCACCCTGTGGAATGGTCTTGTCCCTAAAGTAACCGCCACCCACATATTTGAACCGGAAGTCCTCCCTCGTCCTCTCAATGAGTTCCTTCAGATTCTGAGGATTGGTGTTCACGATTACTTCACCAGCGTCTTGCAGAACTTCTCGATGCGGTCCAGGCCCTTCTCGATGTTGGCCATGCTGGTGGCGTAGCTGAGGCGGATGTAGTCGTCGGCGCCGAAGGCGATGCCGGGGACGGCGGCCACCTTCTCCGTTTCGAGGAGCTTGGCGCAGAACTCGGTGCTCTTGAGGCCGGTCTTCGCGATGTTCGGGAAGAGATAGAAGGCGCCCTTGGCATTCACGCAGGTGACGCCGGGCATGGCGTTGAGCTTGGCCCAGGCGAACTTGCGGCGCTTGTCGAATTCGGCGAGCCAGACCTTCAGATGGTCCTGCGGGCCCGTGAGCGCGGCGACGGCGCCTTTCTGGGCGAAGCTGGTCGGGTTGCTGGTGCTGTGGCTCTGGACGGCGTCAATGGCCTTGGCGATGGGCTCGGGCGCGGCGCACCAGCCCAGCCGCCAGCCGGTCATGCTCCAGGCTTTGGCGAAGCCGTGCACGATGATCGTGTGCTCGAAGTGCGCGGGGCTGAAGCTGGCGACGCTCTTCGTGGTGGCGCCGTCGTAGAGGAGGTGCTCGTAGATTTCGTCGCTCATGATGAGAACGTTCTTCTCGATGCAGACGTCGCCGAGGGCCTTGAGTTCGGCGGGCGTATAGACCGAGCCGGTGGGGTTGCTGGGCGAGTTGAGGACGAACAGGCGCGTGCGGGGGGTGATGGCCTTGCGCAGGGCGTCGGGGGTGAGCTTGAACTCGGTCTTGTCGGTGGTCTGGACGATGACGGGCTTGGCGCCGGCCATCTTCACCATCTCCGGGTAGCTGAGCCAGTAGGGCGCGGGGATGATGACCTCGTCACCTTCCTGGCATGTAGCGAAGATGACATTGAAACAGGAGTGCTTGCCGCCGCAGGAGACGATGATTTGCGAGGGCTTGAAGGTGAGGCCGTTCTCGCGCTGGTGCTTCTCGGCGATGGCTTTGCGCAGTTCGGGGATGCCCGCGGCGGGAGTGTACTTGGTGAAGCCGGCGGCGAGCGCCTTGGCACAGGCGTCCTTGATGTGCTGCGGCGTGTCGAAGTCCGGTTCGCCGGCGCCGAAGCCGACGACGTCCAGGCCGTCGGCCTTCATTTGCTTGGCCTTCGAGTCAATGGCCAGGGTGAGTGAGGGTGAGAGGGAAGCGGCGTGCTGAGAGATTTTGTAGTTCATATCCTGCCCGAGAATGAACGGCGGGCCCGAGCGGCGCAAGTCGAAATTGGCCCTTAGTGGTTCGGCCAGTCAAACACTGTCAGCGCGTCAAGGTCCTCCCAAGCGCTTCCCACCTTCGCCTTTGGCGTCGTCCGGCCCACAAACTGAAACACCCGGTGCGGGGCATCGCTCTCCACCGTGAAGTAAACCGGGTCAACCAACCGCGCGATGATCGGGCTGGTCGCCTCCATCCGCAGGACCAGCGCCTTCCGTCCCTGATAAGAAGTATCCGCGTCCTTGACAAATGTGAAACCAACCGTCTCTCTTCGCGGCACCACGACATACCGGCACTTCACCTTCTCCCCCCGCGCCAGCTCAGCCCAATGCGATGCCAGGAACGTCGCGACCATATCGCTGGTCAGCGTGTCATTGCGAAATGCCTCAGTGCTCGTCTTGGCTTTGCTTCCCGCCCCGAGATCTTTGGTGTATTCGAATAGAAGAACGCTTTTCGCCGGGTTGCCCGCCTCGCGCTGGATGGTGGCGATCCCCGCTGCCCCGATCTGCAATTCTTCCAGCGCATACGACACCAGGTCGTCCCCTTCATAGACAGCACGTTCGCGGGCCGCCGGTCTGCCGTCAGGGTAGGTAAATTCGCGCACTACGCTGACCTTCGTGCCGGACCTCGTAGCCGTCCGCTTGAACCGGTAGAGGACCTTCCTCGGCCTGGCGTCCTTCGCATAGATCGTGGCCGTGAGCACCGTGGGCTCCTCGTACTGCAATGGGTGGGGGGTGGACTGAGCAGAGACAAAACCCTGGCTTGCCCACAGCGTGAGCAGGAACAAAGGCGTGAAGCCCAGCAATGATCGAAGGTCTGTCAAACTTTGGATGGTGCGCGATAGAGGGTTTGAACCTCTGACCCCTTCCGTGTCAAGGAAGTGCTCTACCACTGAGCTAACCGCGCAACACGAAAATAATTTATCGGGAATGCCACGCTCCGGCAAGGCTAAATCCCAACCGTATTGTAGCTGCAAAAACACGATAAAACACAGTAAAGATGGCCCATCCTGCGGTGTTGGGGAATGCGACCAGCAAAACCCTTTGTCGATCTGGCCACGAAAAAACGTTTGAACCGACCAGCACATCGGAACTACATTCGCCACTGGTTCGTGGCAGATTCGAGCACTTGAAGTTGGCAAACATTGGCAAACGGTGAAACCAAAAGTTACAGTCCAAAAGTGGAAGGTTCGCGGGCGCACCAAATGGGCGGTGCATCGGATTGAATCCGGCAAACGCAAGAGAACCTCTTTTGCCTCCAAGAGGGCGGCTGAAGCCGAGGCAGTTCTTCTGCGGTCGCAGCAGGCCGCAGCCGGCGATGTGTGGCTGACACTCTCCGCGTCCGAGCGGCAGCCATTAATACAGGTATATCACGAGGCACAGCAACTGGGCGTTAATCTGGGGGACTTGCTATCCGATTGGAAACGCAGCCCGCGGTTCACGGGTGCAAGCCCTGCGCTTGAAAATGTGATCACGGAGTTGGTGGCGGCAAAGCTGGCCTCGGGCAGGAGCGCCCGTTATGCTGAGTCCCTTTCCATGTTGCTCAATCAGTTCGCAAAGGGCCGCGAACGCATGCCCATTGCGAGAATCGGGTTACGGGATGTGGAGAGTTTTCTGAACTCCAAGAGCATCCATTCCCGGCAGACCCTTCGCGCCCGTTTGTCCACGCTGTTCCGGTTCGCGGTCAGGCGCGGTTACCGGGCTGACAATCCGTGCGACCGGCTTGAGTCGATCAAGGTCATCAAGAGCCCTCCGGCCATTCTGACAGTCGAGCAAACCCAGAAGTGCCTGAACAGGCTAGACACCAAACGCTCTCGTGCGTTGGGATGGTTTCTGCTGACGGCCTTAGCGGGTCTGCGGCCGGAAGAAGCTGAAAAGACGTCGTGGGACCAAATCAACTTCGATGAAGGCTGGATCCGCGTAGAGGCGCAGACGACCAAGGTGCGCCAGCGGCGGGTGGTGTATCCACACCCGACGGCAATGGCTTGGCTGCGCCGCGCCAAGATGCAGGGGGCGGAGTTGCCCATTGCCAGGCAACCCCGCCGACGGACGATTCGGTTGCTTCGTAGTCTTTTGGGATTTGCAAATTGGCCAAAGGATGTGACCCGCCACAGCGCCGCTTCGTACTGGTTGGCCGAAACCGGCAATGCGGCGCAGGTTGCCGTCAGGCGCACCTTCTCGAACGAGAACCGGCACACTGCGGTAAACCTTTCTTGTCAGGTCGGCGTCAGTTCGAGTGCGAAACACTGGGCATGTGCGGGTGTTAGGATTGAGCAGAGCGAGGTCGTCCGCTGTCAGTTGAAAAAGTCTTTCCTGTTGAGCGAGTTGATTGAACCGGCGCAGGTAGAAGGCGAAGCTCGGTTTCGACTCGGGTTGGTTCACCCCCGAAATCGTCATCGCGCAGAAGCGCACGACATTGGCGATAGCGGGGAAGATGAAATCTTCATTCTCGAAACCAACCAACTTGGCAAGTTGTTGGTGCTTGGTTAAGTCGGCGAAGAAGTGTTTTGTCGTGTCATCTGTTGCGATGCCCGTGGGGACGATGATGCCTGCACGGCCTGTTGGAGCAAGCAGGCGGCGAATGGCTTCGGCAAAGACGGCGTAGGTGTTGATGTCGCCAGTGGCTGTGAGTGGAAAGCGTTCACTTTGCCTTAGGAACTTGCTCAGGCAATCGGCAGCGTGAATAGCGGCGATAAACTCGGCGTGAAGGGTCGGGTTCGCCTGGATGAGTTCGTTAATGAGCCGAGTGCGAGCGGCCTTGTTTGACGCGTCAGCAATTCGTGGGTCGCGCGCGGCGAAGAATTCCTGCTCCTGCAACTTGATGCGTTCCCACGGCGGGTTACTGAGCACGACATCGAAGCCGCTGGAGGTGGTTGATGGCTGAGAGTTGATGGTTGATGGACTGAAGACCTCGGGGAATTCAAGGGGCCAGTGAAAGAACGGCTGGCGGAGCGCGAGCGTCCCAGCGCAGGCGTGGAGCCGCGCGTCAATCGGCCTGCCGCCGATGTGGTCGGCAAGCGCGGCGGAGGTGATGACAGCCGAATCGGCGGTCAGGGTTTGGAAGAAGGCCGCGGTCCAGAGGTCGCACGCCTGTTTCTGGCGGAGCCAGGCCGGGTCGCGGTGGCTGGCCTCGAACAGTTCCTTTTTGCGGCGGATCAGTTCCGGCGAGTCGTCGGCGATGGCGTCCACGTCGCGGCTGTGGCGGGTGAGCGCCTCGGCGTCACCGGAATCGCGGAGGGCAAATAGGTCCTGAGCGCCCCGCCGTTCTTCGCGGTTCTGCCTGACGGCGTTTCGGGCGGTGGTTTTCTCGTCGCCTTCGCACGGGTCAAACGCCTTGTCCGGAATGCCCTGTGAGAGAACGCCAACATCGAACACGCCGACGAGGGAGTCGCCGCAGCGGATGCGGTGATCGAGGAAGGTCAGGGGTTTGCCGGCGGTGTGGCTTTCCAGCCAGAGGGCGACGCGGCAGAGGTCCACGGCGAGCGGGTTCTTATCCACGCCATATATGCAATGGCTGATGACATCGCGGATGGCTTCGCGGACGCGCTCCGGGGCGGGTTCGTCCTCGCCGGTGCGGAGACGGGCGAGTTCCTTGCCGACGCGCCGGGCGGCGGCGAGGAGCATGTGGCCCGAGCCGCAGGCCAGGTCAATGATCTTGAGGGAAAGCAGCGCGGCCTGCTGATACTTCGTTCCGGTGCCTTCGCGTTTGTCGGCGGCGGTAGCGGCGGCGAGGCGCTGGAGAACGACGGGCATGAGGGCACTTTCGATGAGTTCGTTCACCAGTTCCGGCGGCGTGTAGAAGGAGCCCGTGGTTTTGCGTTCCGAGCCGAAGATGAGATCAAATGTGAAACGTGATTCGTGAACCGTGACATCGGGATGGAACTCCAAGAGGCTCTCATAAACGGAGCCGAGTTCCTCGACATCGAGCGCGGCGTAGTTGACGCGGCGCGAGGGGGCACCGGCGCGCTCCTGGTAATAGGCCAGGTACCAGAACGCAGAGAGCAGGTCGCGGTTGCTCAGGGTGCAGGAGTCGAGCGTTTGCGTGGAAAACAGTTCGCCGTTGAGCGGGGAGAGGTCAAGGACGGCGGAGAGTTTGTCATTCTGGAACAACCTGAAAAGCGCGCGCAAGCTCAACCAGAGGTCGGGGTGGTGGGTCCACGCCGCCTGCACGTCGAGCATCCGGCGCAGGCGGGCGATGCCGTAGTGGTCGCGATAGATGGGGTTGGGGCTGATGAGGCCGCGGTCTTCGGACACGAGCAGGAACAGGAAACGGTAAACCAGCCGGAAGAGCTGGCGGTAGAATTGCGCGGGTGAAAGTTGCTTGGATTTGAGTTTCTGGCGGAGTGCGTCGTTGTCCTTATGGGCGAGAAAGCCGTTGCCCAGGAGTTTCAGGCATTCCTCGACGCCATCGCGCAGGTGCTCGCGCACGCGCCCGCCCTGTTCGAGGGTCTGGGCGTAGTATCTTTCCAGCAGACATTCATTGGCGTCGGCCATGCCGCGTGGCAGCCGGGTACGGTGGAGCAGGCGGTAGAGGGCGGCGAAGTCGTGGAAGCGTTGTTCCTCAAGGATGGCCTGGAGGTCGAATTCGACGTAAGCCTGCCGGCGGACAAGCGAGGAGTCGCGCAACAGGCGGAGTGTGAGGCCGTTGGTGACAATGCCCCAGACGTGCTCGGTGCGATTGAGGTACTCCTGAACGAGGGAATGCGGAGCGAGGCGTGGGCGCCCGCTGGGCGGCACGCGGCCAAGTTCCTGCCGCGCGCCGACAATGTGGACAGGAGGGCCGTCGGGAGAAGTTGAGGGTTGAGAGTTGAGGGTTGAGCGTTCGGACGGACCCTCACCCTTGATCCCTCTCCCATCGGATGGGCGAGGGGAAGCGGCAGAGTGGGAGATGGCGAAGGTTTGGCCGTCAATCTCGTAGGCACGCTGATTGTAGGTGAGCTCGTAGCCCAGGAGGCTCAGGAAAGGGATGACCCAGGAATCGCGGGTCATGCTGGTGGCGAGGTCAGCTTCAGAAAGGTTGGACAGGCGGTTCTGGAAGACGCCCCAGAGGGCGCGGGAGTCCGCAAAGGCAGCGGCGATCTCGTCCGTGAGATTGCGCTTGGGCTCGAGGCCGAAGTCAGCAGGCTTCTGACCGGGCACATCGGCGGCGATGACCTGGTCGAGCAGTTCCGGCCCGAGTAAGCCGCCTTCAATTCGGATGGAAGGAAATGAAGACATCTCAGAAGACGCGGAGACGCGGAGATGGGGAGACGCGGAGAGAGTTCATCGCAGCGTCCATTGTTCGGGGTGGCTGGCCATGTCGGTGAGCATGGCGAGGATTTCCTCGTATTCTTGGTCCAGACGCGCGGCGTCGGCCGGCGTGACGTAGCCGAAGCGGCGGCCCAGTTCGAGACGGGTTTGGGTCTCGGCAGCCTCGCCTTCGGAATCATTGAGCTTGCTGACGAAGGCGGCAGCGTAGCGGCGTTTGCGCCAGGCTTCGGAAATGTTGGAGGGAACTGACTGCGATGCGCGGCGAATCTGATCCGTGAAAGAATACTTTTCAGCGTCCGGAAAGCGCTTGCTGAGTTCGAACACGGCAACCGCCGCATCCATCGAGCGCTGCCAGACCTTGAGTTCCTTGAATGAACGAATGTTTGGCATAAGCGCTCAGCCTCTCTGTCTCCGCGTCTCCGTGTCTCCCCTCTCCCCGTCTTCGACCAAGGGCTGGAGGACCAGCAGGCCGAGGAGGTCGGGCGGAAGCTGCGGTTTGACCGTGAGTCCGCGAACCTTCAGCGAGACTGCCTGGCGAATGCGACGATGCGCTTCGGTGAGCGCCTCGGCGCGGCCCTGGAGGTTTTGCCTGATGGTGGTGTCGAGCTTCTCGTAGCCGGCCAGGGCGGCGGCGGTCAGTTCGCGCTTTTCCTCGTCGCGGATGTTGGCATCCGCGTGCGCCTTTTCGAGCAGCCTAAGAACCTCGTCCGGATTGATCCAAGTGGGCTTGTCGGCCGGCCCGGTGTGGCCCATGACCTGGACTTCCTCGGCGAGAAGGGGGGTGCGGCCGGGCTGCTCAATAAGGAACCGGAGCCGCAACAGGTAGAGGGTGGTCAACCGGGAAACTGAGCGTGTGCGCATGGCGCCGCAACGGGAGGCACGGGCGGCGGCGCCCTTGGTGAGGGCTTCCTCCATGAGGAACTGCGCGAGCGTGGCAACGAAGCGATGGTTGCGCCCCAGGTATTCCGCGCCTTCCGGCGTGGGGGAAATGAAGCTGACCAGCCACTGGCCTGATTTGGTGACCGGCAGGGCGGCGCTGATGGCGGAGGGCAAACTGGCTCTCGCGTCGGGGGCGACAGCGACACGGAAGACATTGGGGCGGCGATCTGCGGCAACTTGCAGGCCGAGGCGCTGGGCGGCGTTCAGGACGAACATCCGGACAGCGTCGGGGTCGCCCAGAACGGCGTCGGTGGCCGCCAGCTCGCGGGTGACTTCCTCCGGCTTGAGAGCGCGCTGGGCGAAGCGGGTGCGGTTCTCCTTTTCGCGGGCGGCGTCGAGGTCCCAGCTTCGGTGAAGGGCGACCACTTCGGGCAACTCCAGGCCGAGTTCCATTTGGGGGATCGCTTCCTCGGCGGTGCGTCCCCTGAAGAAGAGGGCCTGGAGGACGGCTTGCGTGACCGTTTCGCTTTCCTCCGGGACGGGAACATGGGTGCCGAGGGCCTGATGGATTTCGCGGGCCTTGTTGAGCAGGACGCGGATGACGACACCGTCCACCGGGTTGTCCGGGCTGAAGAAGCGGATAGTTTTGACGGTTTTGGACAGGGTCTGGCCGAAGCGGTCCACGCGGCCTTCGCGCTGCTCCAGGCGGTTGGGGTTCCAAGGCAGATCGTAATGGAGGGCGGCGTTGAAGGCGTTCTGGAGGTTGATGCCTTCACTGAGGCAGTCGGTGGCAACCAGGACGCGGCGGCGTTCCTCGGTCAGCTCCGCCACCTTGGCCCGGCGCTCGTCGTCACTAAGCAAGCCGGTGATGGAAGCGACGCGGACGTTTTCGAATTCGGCACTGAGGAGGCGCTGCAATCCCTCGGCGACGTAGTCAGCCGTGGCGATGTAGCGGCACCAGACGATGGGATAGAAGCCTTCGCGCAGGAGCCCGGCGACCAATTTGGCGCAGCCGGCAAGCTTGGTGTCGCCGGGTGAGTGGGCGATGGATTCGGCGAGGCGCGAGAGGTCGCGGAGTTTGCGCCGGTCGGGGTCCGGCATCGTTTGTTCCGCCGACTCGACTGGGGGCGTGGGCTGGCTATCGTCGGTCTGTTCGTTGCCGGACTCGAAGATGTTCTGGCTGAAATCGGCTTCTTCCTCGGTTTGCGGCAGGGCGCCGTCGCGGCGGTCCAGGGCGGCGATAGCCGCCGCTGGGCTGGACATGACGCAGCGGAGCAGCGCGAGCGCGGCCCAGTAGCGGACGCGCTGCTGGCGTTTGCCCAGCGACTGGCCGGTGCGGACCAGCTCGGTGCAAAACTCGTAGGTTTTTTGGAAGAGGCTGCCGTAGGCATCGGACAGGCGGTAGTGCTCGTCGGAGGGGACACGCGTGGGGAAGCAGTGTTCGGCTTCCCAGTCTTTCTCGATGTCCTTGCGCGTACGCTGGACGAAGTGGCGCGCCAGCTCGATGCGCTGCGGTTCGGTAAGGGCGGTTATTTCGTAGCTAGCGAACTCGGGCTGGAGCAACGCGAGCAAAGAGCGGAAGGATTCAGGAATGCCGCTGTGCGGGGTGGCCGTGAGAAGAACCAGGTGACGGGTGGGCGAGGCCGCGAGGTCCTTCAGGAGCTGGTGGCGTTGCTGCTGATTGGCGTTAGTGCCGGCGGCTGACGCCGCGCCGTGCGCCTCGTCCACAATGACGAAGTCCGGGCAGTGGTGGAGGAAGTTGTCGCGCTTACGGTCGCCCTTCACGAAGTCAATGCTGACGACCTGGATGGGGTAGTAACTGAAGATGCTGCCCGCGCCGGCGGGGATGCGGCGTTCAAGCAGGCTGACCGTGCCGGAACGGATGATGACGGCGTCCAGGCTGAATTTCTCGCTCAGCTCCTTTTGCCACTGCTCGCAGAGGTAGGGCGGGCAGAGCACGCACAGGCGTTTGATTTCGCCGCGGTCGAGCAGCTCGCGGGTGATGAGCAGGCCCTCGACAGTCTTGCCGACGCCGACGTCATCGGCGATGAGCATGCGGATGGTGTCCAAGCGCAAGGCCATGAGCAGCGGCACGAACTGGTACGTGCGCGGGCGGATGGACACGCGGCCGAGGGAACGGAGCGGGGTGGCGCCTTCACGGAGGGTGAGGCGCGCCGCCTGCCATAGCAAGTGGGCGCCGGAGACATTGGACAGGTCGTCGGGTGTCGGCGGGGGGAATTTGGCGGAGCGGACGCGCTCTTCGGGGAAGGAGTAGCCGAGCAGGTCAGTCAGGCCCTTGTGGACCGCGACCACTTCGTCGGTGGCGCCGGTGAGTGGGCGCAGAAACAGCAAGTCTTCCTGGTCGCTCGGGAGGAGCACCCACTCCCGGTCACGACAGGTAACGATGGAGCCGGGGGTCATGGCTCGGCGCGTGCGAAGGCTGAGGGGCGTAGCCCCATCAGTTCAGGGCGGCCACTCGGGAGGACCCGGTCGCGGTTTCGGCATCTGATTATGGAGTCAGGGCTCATTTTACCGCCAAGAATGCCCCAGTGCTGGGAGCGGGACGATACTGCACTCCAGCCCGAAAACTTGCAAAGAGAAACGTAATCTAATTACGTCCAGCCTCTTCTCCTGCCGCAAAACGCACCTTGTTTTTGGACTCCTAATGAACGGCCCGCACCGCGGATGCGAGCGATAAGGCCGTTGTTTCCCTCGCGAAGTCGCAGCTTGACACAATGATAACGGAGTCGGTCCCGCATAATCGCATAATGTTGCCGCGAGCTTCCGCAGGAGTGCGTTGGCAGGCGGGCGACGCCGGATGTGCGATTGTGCGGGACCGACCCCTGAAATTAACCTCGTGCGGCGGCGGCGGGGGCGCAAATGGTTTTTTGGCCGCCTTTATGGCGTGGCGCTGATGCGGAAGAAATGCATCGGACCCGAAGCGAGCGTCATTTGCATCTGGAAGCTTTTCGCGCCGGTCTGGGTGAAGGGCACGTTGGGCAGGGGAGTCCAGCTTATGGGAGGGCTCAGCGAGGTGGCGCTTTGAAGCTGGAAATCTCCGGCCTGTCCGCTGGTCAACTGAAATTGAATTGTGGCCACGCCGCCCGCGCCAAGCGTCGCTTTGGTAATCGTCACTTTCGGCGGCAGATTCGTCCAAGGCACGCTGGAATACCAGGCGAGGCCGTAAGTCTCGTTGGTGCCGGAGTTGGGAACATAGAGCCGTTCCACGTGCAATTCATACGCGGCGGGCGCCAGACCCGTGAGGTGCAGGTGCTCGACGGTGTCCCGCGTGCTGCGCGATTGGGCGAACACCACGCCATTGCTGAACAGCACCAAGTCCAGGTTGCCCTGGGCGTCGGTGTTGGTGTTGACGTAAAACGTGTCCGCCGAGTCAATGATGTGGTTGCCGTTGAGGTCAGCCCAAAACGTGTGGCGGTCCCACGCCAGGGTGACGTCCAGGTCGGCGGGCATTGTGGGGCTGCCCAGGCGGTAACTCACCACGCCATTCGTGGCGCCGAGAAGATTGAGACCGGGTGTGTTGGTCCCATAGACGGTGGCAGCGTCATATCCGGGAACGGCGTCCGGGCCGGATGGCTGTTGCCCGGCCGAATACATGGCATAGGCGCGCCGCATATTGAGGATGCCCGTCCCTTGCTGCTGGTCCAGCGGCGAGGTGACAGAGTTGGACCAGGGCATCCCCATGTCGTTCAGGGCGGTCACGCCGGAATTCATGATCATGGCCTTGATCAAGCGATGATCCCGGTTCAAGGCGTGTTGCTTGGCGTAGCCCAGCATTTGTGCCGCGGCGCCGGCGACAAAGGGGCCGGCAAAACTGTTGCCCCAGTAGCCAAACCCGGCGGGAAAACCGTCGCGCCAGTCCCATGAAGGAACGATACAGTTGGTCGCGCTGCCACCGAGCAGGTCCGGCTTGCAGCGGCCATCGAGCGTCGGTCCAAAATTGTCGAACTCCCACGCATTGGTGAGATTCGAGTCGGTTCCGCCGACGGTGATGACGTTGCGGGCGGAGCCGGGGGCGGTGGGAATGGTTGGGCTGGTCAGCTCGTTGACGTAGGCCACCACGACGCAATTGCTGGCGTAGGCGAGGTAATCGGCCATCAGGGCAGTGACGGGCGATTCGCCATTTTCGCTGTTGACCACCGAATCCGTCCACCAGGACCACGGCATGTTCACCACGTCCGCGCCGTTGGTCATCAACACGTTGGCGGCATCCACGACGTTCATTTCGTTCAAGCCGGGAACGTTGGCGCGGTTGATGAATTCGGCGATGACGTAACGGGCGTCCGGCGCCATGCCGCTGATGTCGCCGTTATTCGTGCCGCGCGCCAGCACGATGCCCATGCAGGCGGTGTCGTGGACGTCGTTCGTGGGGCTGCCGCCGGTGCCGAGGGTGTTCTCGGCGGCCATGACGAGCCGCGGCCGCCCGCGCGAATCGGTGCCCGTGAACCAGGGATGGAGGAAGTCAAACGCGTCGTCCATGCTGCCCACGATCACATCCGTGCCCGGGCTGAGGTTGGTGCGCCCAAACTCCGCCTCCACCAGCGCCCATTGCGGGAGAATTGAGCCGCCGACGGTAAGGTTGATGGTCATCGTCTTGGCTGCGCTCGGACCGCTCGCCGTATTGCCGGGATCCACCGTGACGGTGATGCGGTATGTCCCCGCCTTGTACAGTATCCAGGCGCCCCAATAGTGATACCAATACGTGGTGCCGCTGTAACCGCATCCGTAGTTCACGGCGGGGGCGACGTTCGTCCAGCCGTTGACCACGCGCATCAGCGTGTAATTCGTGCAATTTGGATTGTTGTATTGCCAGTCAATTTCCACCCAGAAGGGGACGCCCGGCGTGACGCTGATGGGGTTGTCATTGGCGTCCACAACCTTCACGGCAGTCACCTGCATGGTGGCGCCGCCGGTCTTGGGCACTGGCTTGGGCCCGGCGGCGGCGGCCGCAGAATCCCATCCGCCCGGATGGCTGGACTGCCAGGGCGCGGGAATGCCCTGCAACCCCGGAACGACTGCGGGCCCGTCTTCGGCGCGGGCGCAGAAAGTGACGGCAACGGCGAGCGTGGCAACCATCCAGATGCTGACCCGAACTTGGGTCATTTTCATAACGAGGAAGATAGGCGATTTCAGAACAAGTGTCGAGCCTCTACCTTTGACCACTCTTAGGCAGCCGATTGTTCGGCGGTGCGCGGCTGGCGCGGCTGCACGATCCCAGCGAAATTCACTTCCTCGTTCCATTCGATCCACCTAGCCTCGCCTCGAATCGTATGAAGCGCTTTCGGCTGTGGCTCGCATCTTGGTTTCTGGCAGCCTCGGTGCTCTCGGCGGCGGCGCAACCGGTCGTCACCCCGGACCTCCCGGTTATGAGCCTCGACGTCTTGGGCGTTTATGCGGTCGGCTATGCCTATCGCGGTCAGCTTGAGCAGCAGTTCCTGCTGGGCTGGTCGGGCTTTTTCGAGCGGCCTTTCTCCTGCATTGTCCCTGGCGTAATGGCACCGGCATCACCTTCCAGCAGTTCGCCTTCAGCCTGCCGGCCCAGGCGACGAATATCCTCCTGCGCGGCGCTACGGCGATTCGCTCCGTCAACGTGACTAATTCCGACGGCGTCACCTTTCGCCTCTACATAAATGGCACCAAGCGCTTCGATTATCATCAGACCAACGACATCTGGCAGCCTTTTGAATGTAACCTCACCGCGCAACGCGGTTCGAACCTGACCGTGCGTTTCGAGGTGGACCCGGGGCCCAAAGACGACCCCTCGTTTGATTACTCGCTGTGGGGCGACCGCCAACTGGTGATTGAAAGTTACACGCCGGCCACCGCCACACGCCCGGCGCCTCCACCGCTGGCCCTGTCGAATTTGTGGTCCGGCCAAGCCATGGAAGTGACGCCGCCCAGCGGGTTTGCCGGGACTTCCACCGCCAGCCTCTCCAACGGGATGGCCTGCTTCCGTTATGCCGGCCCGGACGGTGTGCTCGAATACCGATGGCGCCCGCCGCAGTCCGCCAATGACGGGCTCTTCGGCACGCTCACGCTCAACGCCCAAATGACCGGCGACACGCCGGTGACGGTGCCGCTGGCCAACTCGGCGGCTATTTCCTGGAGCCAGACCGCCACGCCGACCAGCAGCGGCTGGGTCCAGACCAATTCGGGCTGCACCCTCTGGCGCACCTTTAGCCTGGGCTCGACGACGGCCACCGTACAGATCACCGGCCGGCTGCTGGGCAAAACGCTGGCCTTGGCCGTTACCTGCGACCAGCCCAACGTCACCGTGTTTGACGCCGGGGCCTGGGGCCCGGTCGTGCGCCGGCGACAGCTCACCATCCCTCACTACACCGGCTGCACCCAGCCGTATTACACCCCAAACCCATATATGGGGTGAAATGGGGTGAACACCCCATAGCGGAATTCTTTATTTATCGTACACCCAGAACATTAGCCATGTGCGGGAGAATGCAGCAATAGGTGAGATTTGAATGGGGTATAATGCACCCGAATGGTGTGATTCAAAACGCCAATAGATACAGGTATTTCTGCGTGTTTTTGCCCCCCATACGCCTCAAATCAGTGTCAAAAATGGTGAGTTCGCTAAGGATCTCGGTCGTACAGTGATGTCGAGAACGAAGTTGATGATTTTAGGCGAGAAGATTAGAAACATTGCAACTAAAAATAGGAGAGCCTTACGAGTTCACAACAGATCCAAAGCATCCAACCGTTGTATTCTATAGTTATGCGTTTTTCGGTGTTGCCAAAGCGAACCGATTCTCGCGTCCACACTGAGCAAAAGTTCTTAATTAAATACTAAAGGGAGGCTATACCCATGGCATACTTCAAATCTGGCGGCAACCTCGCCGCTTCAAGGCAATTCGGCCTGAATCAGACGGACGTTTTCTCTGTCAATGAAAGCGGGCAACTCACCGTCGACTGGGTCGACAACGCAGGCTACTGGACAGGCCCTGGCCAGCTCGGCCCGGCCAACTTCGCTCCCGCCGGGTGCCCGCTGGCGGCCTGCCAACAATTTGGTCTCAGCCAGACCGACGTTTTTGTAGTCGGCAACAACGGCCAGCTCAATGTCTTCTGGGTGGACAATGCCGGCGCGTGGAACGGTCCCGGCGGCATCGGCCCAGCCAACAACGCGCCCGCCGGCGCTCATCTCGCCGTCTCCCAGCAGTTCGGCGCCAACAATCAGACCGACGTCTTCCTCATCGACAACAATGGCCAGCTCAATGTCTTTTGGGTCGACAACGCCGGCGCGTGGAACGGTCCGCAGAAAATCGGCCCCATCGGCCTGGCCAATCCGGGCGCGCCCCTGGCCGCTTCGCAGCAGTTCGGCATCGGCAACCAGACCGACGTCTTCGTGGTCGGCAAGAACGGCCAGTTGAACGTCTTCTGGGTCGACGGCGCCGGCAAGTGGAACGGTCCCCTGGCCGTCGGCGGGGCAAACAACGCGCCCGCTGGCGCTCATCTCGGGGTGTCGCAACAGTTCGGGGCCACCAATCAGACCGACGTCTTCCTCATCGACAACAACGGCCAGCTCAATGTTTTCTGGGTCAATAACGCCGGCGCCTGGAACGGGCCGCAGAAAATCGGCTCCACCGGCTTCGCCAATCCCGGAGCGCCGCTGGCTGCTTCCCAGCAGTTCGGCGCCGTCAATCAGACCGACGTCTTTGTCGTTGGCAAGAACGGCCAATTGAATGTCTTCTGGGTCGAAAACGCCGGCAAGTGGAGCGGTCCCCTGGCCATCGGCGCGGCCAACAACGCGCCTGCCGGCGCCGCTCTGGCCGCTTCCCAGCAAATCGGCATCGCCAATCAGACCGATGTCTTCCTGATCGATAACAACGGCAATCTCGATGTCTTCTGGGTTGTAGGAAGCGGCGCGTGGAATGGTCCGCTGGTGCGCGGCCCCGTTGCGGCACCTTCGGCGGGTCTGGGCAGCAACTCCAATTACTATCTCTGGGGCGGTCTCAACAAGTCCGGCCAGAACATCCCTCTCCTGGACCTGGTCGTTACCATCACCGTCACACAGGACCTTGTGGGAACTCCGCCCTTTAACTTCCAATTGAATGCCTGGTCCCCCAAGAACGAGCTGGACGGCTGGCAGCAATACGGCATCTCCATGGCCCCCGGCAGCACGCAACTGAACTCGTTCGCCGAGAACTGGCCGCTCAGCGGCAACAACCTCTTCAACATCGAGCCCGCCGGCTTCGTCAACATCCCCAACCAGACGACCATACCGGCCGGATACCAGATCATCGTCCAACTCACCTACACCAACGACGGCACCGGTAACGTCAACGGCTCGGTCGTCACCGTCAAGAACAACGGAGTAACCCTCGGCTCGCAGACGATCTCGCTGATCGGCCAACCCCTGGCCGCCGGCGGCACGATCACCGAAGCCGACCTGGCCCCGATCATTGCCTTGCAGATGAATTTCGTGGCCTGGGCCAACAGCGAAGTGACGGCGCTCACGTCGGGCGCCGGCATAATCACTTACTCCTCGTCCACGGCCATGACGGCCGTCAACAGCGCGCCTGGCGGCGACGAAAGCGATTACATCACGGCGGAAACGGCCAACAGCACTTACAGCACTCTTTTCACAGGCGAAAACACTTTCTTTGTTCAGACCTTCGGCATATCCGGCCGCGCCCCGATCAGCCGCAAGGGCAAGCGGATGCACAGCAAGCATTCCCGGTTTACGCCGGAGGGGTAGGGCTGACTCGGCTGGTGCCGCTGGCGCGGAACAGTATTGAAGCCGCGGCGCTGGGGAGTCAACTCGCGAGCGACGCAGGCGCCGCTGGCGAATTGCGCCAAAAGTTTTGTTACCCGGGAGGGGGATGAAGATGGGGCAAAAGGATACGTTGTGCCAGAAGTCGGGTTACCGTGGCCGGAATGGATAAAGACATGAATCAAACGACACGGAAGG
>Ga0326727_10000653_pt1 | contig 139449 bp, 99 predicted proteins | sample MB2enrmetagenome_FD_207643 | JGI IMG/M metagenome (GOLD analysis project Ga0326727, IMG submission 207643) | Lab enriched peat soil microbial communities from McLean, Ithaca, NY, United States - MB29MY | ecosystem: Environmental > Terrestrial > Soil > Wetlands > Peat | place: USA: New York... | reverse complement strand
ACGACTCTTGCAAGGCGGCCCACGAACGCAAGCTGAAGAACATCGTCGTCAGTTGCGGCTCGATCGAGGACCGCCCGTCGCGTGACCTTTATCAGCTTGTTGACGCCGCCCACGTTGATCTCAAAGGCTTCGACCAGGACATCTACACCAAACTCAACTCCGGCAAGCTCCAGCCTATCCTCAACATACTCAAGACGCTCAGGGAACTGGGGGTCTGGTTCGAGATCATCAACCTGGTCGTGCCGACCTATACGGACGACCTCGGGACGATCAGACGCATGTGTGCCTGGATTGCCAAGGAACTGGGGCCGGACCAGCCGCTGCACTTCTCGCGGTTCCATCCGCAGCACAAGCTGGAGTACCTGACGCCCACACCCGTCGAAACGCTCGTGAAGGCGCGAGACGCCGCCCGCGGGGAGGGGCTGCGCTACGTTTATATCGGCAACGTCCCGGGACTGGAAGGCGCAGAGACGACGTGGTGCCCGAACTGTAAGAAGGCTGTGGTCGAGCGCGACATCTTCGCGGTCACCGCGCTTAACCTGGTCAACGGCAAGTGCCGTTCCTGCGGGACGAAGATCGCCGGCGTCTGGGGTTGACCCGTTTACCGCTGCCCGAGCAGCCGCCGACGGCAGTCGCTGCCGCCGTGAGCGCTGAAAGAGCGTGCCAGCTCAGTTTCCTCTGGAGCCCGCGTTCGTTTTTCCGCACTCTCGCGCCTATGCTAAGATACCCGTTTTCTGTGCTGCTGCTGGTTGGCGTGTTTTTGTTGCGGATCAACGCCACGGAGCCGCCAGACAGAGTGTATCGCGACAGCGTCCGGCCCCACTGGTGGGGGGATGGTACGAAGTTCTGGTATCGAGTAAGTGTCAGCAAGGACTGGTACGAGTTCATCCTGGTGGATGCCGAGAAGGGTGTGCGCGAGCCTGCTTTCGACCACGCGCGTTTAGCGAAGGCGCTGAACGAGGCCGGCATCCAGGAAGCGCTGCCGCAAAAACTGCCCCTGGATAACCTTGAGTTTGAGGCCGGCGGGGGAGCCATTCTGTTTCGCGCGGGGCGAAGAGCATGGCGCTACGACCTGAAGACTTGCGCGCTGAAGGAGCAGACACTGCCGGAAGGGTCACCGTCAGGCACTGCGTCTGAAGACGGTCCGCGGGCAAGCCGCCGGACCGGAGAGGAGACGACCTTGACCTTCATCAACCGGACAGCAGGGGAAGTGAAGCTCTTCTGGCTCGATGCAGAGGGCCAGCGTCAAGGCTATGGCGCGCTCGGTCCGGGAGAGACTCGTGACCAGCATACGTTTGCCGGCCATGTTTGGCTGGTGACGGATGGGGAAGGCAAAGCGCTGGCCGTGTTTGAGGCTCAGGAGGATGGGGGCGAAGCCTGCATTACCGGTGAACGCCCGAAAGGCGCGAAGGTGGAGAAGAAAGAGGGGGCGCGCCTGCCACCCTCCGGCACCTCGCCGGACGGCCACTGGCGCGTCTTCATTCGGGACCATAACGTGACGGTGACGAATATCGAGACCGGGCAGGAAACCCGTCTTAGCTCGGGTGGCACCGAGGAGGACGGTTACTCTGGGCGCGTCTATTGGGCGCCCGACTCGAAGAAGCTTGTAGTCCTGCGCACAAAGAAAGGTGACGACCGCAAAGTTTATCTGATCGAGTCCTCGCCCAAAGACCAGATCCAGCCGAAGCTCCAATCCTACGAATACCTTAAGCCGGGAGACCGGATTGCGGATTCAAAGCCGCACTTGTTCGATGTCGCCGCGAAACGCGAAATCCCCATTGACGATTCCCTATTTCCCAATCCGTGGTCCATCGAGGACGTGCGCTGGGTGCCGGATTCTTCCCGGTTCACTTTCCTGTATAACCAGCGTGGGCATCAGGTGCTGCGGATCATTGGGGTGGACGCGGCAACCGGCAAGGCCATTCCCATCGTGGATGAGCAGAGCCGAACCTTTATTGATTACTCGGGCAAAATGTTTGCCGAGTACCTGGACGGGCTGAGCCCGGAGATTATTTGGATGTCCGAGCGCGATGGGTGGAATCATCTTTACCTCTATGATGCTAGCAACGGGACGGTGAAGAACCAGATTACCAGTGGGCAGTGGGTGGTGCGTGGCGTGGACCGTGTGGACAGGGAGAAACGACAGGTCTGGTTTCGGGCGGGCGGGATTCGCCCCGGGCAGGACCCTTATTACGTGCACTACTGCCGGGTCAATTTCGACGGCACCGGCTTGGTGATCCTGACCGAGGGCGATGGCACACACACGGTGCAATACTCTCCGGATCGAAGCTTCTTTATTGACTCGTGGTCGAGGGTTGACTTGGCGCCGGTCAACGAGCTGCGGCGCTCGGCGGACGGCAAGCTGGTCTGCAGGCTCGAAGAAGGCGATTGCCGGGAACTCCACGCGTCGGGGTGGAGGCCGCCTGAGCGGTTTGTTGCCAAGGGGCGCGATGGCGACACCGACATTTACGGTGTCATCCACTGGCCGAAGGACTTCAATGCGGACAAGAAGTATCCGGTGGTCGAGGACATCTATGCCGGACCGCAAGATTCGTTTGTGCCGACATCATTTCACGCGTCCTATGGCTCTGGCCAGTTGACCTCGCGTGGTTTTGTCGTCGTGCAGATTGACGGGATGGGCACGTCCAACCGGTCGAAAAAATTCCATGATGTCTGTTGGCAGAACCTTGGCGATGCGGGGTTCCCCGACCGGATTCTCTGGCTCCAGGCAGCCGCTGCCAAACATCCTTGTCTCGACCTGACGCGCGTGGGCATCTACGGCACTTCCGCCGGCGGACAGAGCGCGCTGCGCGCGTTGCTGGCCCACGGAGACTTTTACAAGGCTGCGGTGGCCGATTCCGGTTGCCATGACAACCGCATGGACAAGATTTGGTGGAACGAGCAATGGATGGGCTGGCCGGTCGGCCCGCACTACGGGGAGCAGTCAAATGTCACGCAGGCGCACAAGCTCCAGGGGAACCTTCTGTTGATGGTGGGCGAGCTGGACCGGAACGTGGACCCGTCCAGCACCATGCAGGTGGTCAACGCGCTCATCAAGGCTGACAAGGATTTCGAGCTGCTGGTCGTCCCGGGAGCCGGGCATGGCATTCTGGGGTCTCCCTACGGCAAACGGCGCCTGGTCGAGTTTTTCGAGCGGCATTTGCTTCCCGCGCATTGACCAATTCCCGCGGCTACGCCCGTTTGGGAGGTCCTGCTGAGATCGCCGGATGGGGAGGTGCCGCCCCGCATTGATTGGCTCAATATTCCCCTAACTTTTTTCAATTTGGCGGCATCAAGCCGGGGCGGGTATGATTCGACCAGCATAGGCTCATGAAAGAGCACATTTTATGGAAGGAATTATACTTCTCGTCCTGTTGCTCATCGGAGGCGCCGTCGCCCTGGTTGTGTGGCTTGTCGCGCGGGCCATCGGCGCGAGGCAAAGCATTGACGACCTCCAGCGCCGACTCGGCTCAGTGGAGATGGAAGTGGGCCGGCTGAAGGGAGAAACGGCACGTGCCACGGCGGCGGCGCCCGTCCTCCCGGAGTTGCCAAGCGTTGCGGCCGTCGCAGCAGTCGAAGCCGCTCAGAGGCAGCCAGCACCAACTCCGGCACAGCCCGTGCCTCACGCAATCCCACCCGAAAGAATCACCGTCTCCCCTGCCCCGCCGCCGATACCGGTAGCCGCCGAGGAGATTGCCGCGCCGCCTCCGTTGCCTAGCATCCAGCCGAGACCGCGACTGGCGCCCGAACCCGCGCGCCCGTTTGTCCCCGCCATCAACTGGGAGCAGTTCATGGGCGTGAAGCTGCTGGCTTGGATTGGCGGGTTGGCCGCCTTCCTCGCCGTCGCGTTCCTGGTCAAATACTCGTTCGACCGGAACTTGATCTCGCCCGAAGTGCGGATGGCACTGGGTTTTGCCGCCGGCCTGGGCGCACTTGTCGGCGGCGTGGTGATGTCGCGCAAGGATTACGCCGTGCTTGCGCATACGTTGTGCGGCACCGGCGTGGTGATCCTTTACGCCGTCGCCTATGCCTGCCACGCGGTTTACCAGTTCGAGTTCTTCGGGCCGATTCCCACTTTCCTGCTGATGATGTTGATTACGACCACTGCTTTCTTCCTGGCCGTGCGCTTCAACGCCATGGTGGTCGCGATCCTGGGTATGTTGGGCGGTTTTCTCACCCCGATCCTGCTTTCCACCGGAGTGGACAACCCCTTCGGCCTGTTCGGCTACATTGCCTTGCTGGATATCGGACTGATCCTGGTCGCCGTCTATCGCCGCTGGCCGTTCCTCGTGGCGCTGGCGGCGGCGGGGACCATTTTCATGCAGATTGGCTGGGCAGGCGAGTTCTTCACCAAAGGAAAGTACTTTGAAGGCAACAAGATATTGACTGCGCTGGGCGTCCTGCTCGCGTTCAACGCGCTTTACCTGGCAGCGGCGTGGTGGGCGAAGCAGCGCAGCCAACTGGATTGGTGGCTGACCGGAGCAAAGCTGGCGCTCGCGGCGACCGCATTGCTCTTCACCGTTTGGTTCCTGAGCTTTGCGCCGCTCGCCGAGCGGCCCTGGCTGATGTTCAGTTTCGTGTTCCTGATTGACCTATTCGTCGCCACGCTCGTGATACTTGACGAGAAGGCTTCCCTGGCCCAACCGCTCGCCGGTTTGGCGGTGTTCGGCTTGCTCGCGTTGTGGACCGGGGAATCGCTCTCGGACGACCTGCTCAATGCGGGGCTCGCGTTCTATCTCATCCTCGCCGCTCTTCACTCGGTGTTCCCGATATGGCTGCAACGCCGGCGCGGCGTGAGCGCACCGTCCTGGGAAAGCCAGCTTTTCCCCCCGCTGGCGCTGGTGCTGGTGCTTATACCGATCTTCCGACTGACGGAAATCTCATTCGTCGTCTGGCCGATCGTGCTGCTGGTGGACCTGCTGGCGATTGGGCTGGCGGTGCTGACGGCGTCGCTGCTCTCGGTGCTGGCGGTGCTTCTCCTGACGCTCGCCGCCACGGGCGCGCTGATCTTCAAGATTCCGGAGACGCTGACCGGCTTGCCGACGCCGCTCTTTCTCATCGGCGCCTTTGCGGTGTTCTTTGCGATGGCGGGGGTCTGGCTGACACGCAAGTTTTCGCCGGAGGCCCTGAAAGGCAATCTCAAGCTGAACGAGGACTTTCTGGTGCCAGGCAACATCGCGGCGCAACTGCCCATCCTCTCGGCCGTGCTGCCGTTCCTGCTGCTAATCATGGCCACGCTGCGGCTGCCGTTGAGGAATCCATCGCCGGTATTCGGTTTGGCTCTGCTGCTGGTGGTGCTGATGCTTGGGGTGACGAAGCTCTTTTCGCTCGACTGGATGCCGGCGGTGGGCCTGGGTTGCGTGGCGGCGCTGGAAACGACGTGGCATTTCACCCGCTTTGATCCGGCCAACCCGGTCCGGCCGCTAATCTGGTACCTGGTCTTTCTGGCGGTCTTCTCTCTTTATCCGTTCCTTTTCCTGCGCAAGTTCAGCAACCGGGTGGTCCCGTGGGCCGCAGCGGCGATGGCTGGACCGCTTCAGTTCTTTCTAGTGCATCGTCTTGTCAAGGAGGCCTATCATTTCAGCGACGTGATGGGGCTGCTGCCGGCGGCCTTTGCCCTGCCGCCGCTGGTGGGCCTCTTGGCGGTGCTGAAGAATGTCCCCGCCGCGACCAAGGCCCGCATGACGCAACTGGCCTGGTTCGGCGGCGTGACGCTGTTCTTCGTGACCCTGATCTTCCCGATTCAATTCGAGCGCCAATGGATCACCATAGGGTGGGGCTTGGAAGGCGTCGCGCTGCTGTGGCTTTTCCATCGTGTGCCCCATCCAGGGCTACGATTGGCAGGGGCGGGCCTGCTGGCCGCCGCGTTTGTGCGGCTCGCGCTTAATCCTGCCGTTTTGGATTACCACCCGCGCAACGCCGCTGCGATCTTCAACTGGTACCTGTACGCCTATGGCATAGTCACCGTCTGCCTGTTTGTCGGCGCCCGGCTACTGGCTCGGCCACGGCACGAGATTCTGAAGGTGAACGTGCCGCCCATCCTGATCGGCCTCGGCACCGTGCTGGCGTTCCTGCTGGTGAATATCGAAATAGCGGACTATTTCAGCGAGCCGGGCAGCACGCTCACATTCCAGTTCAGCGGCAACTTCGCACGCGACATGACTTATTCGATCGGGTGGTCTGTGTTCGCGCTGGTGTTGCTCGTAAGCGGCATCGCCAGGCGAATCCGCCCACCGCGGTATGCCGGCCTCGGGCTGTTGAGCGTGACCATCCTCAAGCTCTTCTTCCACGACCTCGCGTCGCTGGACCAGCTTTACCGCATCGGCGCCTTCGTCGCGGTAGCGGCCATTGCTATGCTGGCTTCGTTCGCTTACCAGCGCTTTTACGCGGCGAGTGTCAAAGAATCGCCTGAAGCGGAGAAACAACCGCAACCTTGAGAGACGAATGAACTGCAGTTATCGTCAGATCGCCTGGACGGCCGGCCTCGGCGCGCTTATGGCAGCGTCCGTCGCTAGCGGGCAGGCGGCGCCGCTCCCGGCAGAGTGGCAGCACGAGCAGCACTTCGATGTCCCCGCACCCGGCCTGCTGAAGCTGAGTCTGCCCACGGCAACGCTCGATGCCGCGCGCCCGGGCCTTGAAGACTTGCGCCTTTACGATGATGCCGGACGTGAGGTGCCCTACCTTATCGAGCGCCCGAGGCCGATCGGCAAAGTCATCCAGGATGCAAAGTCATTTCGAGTGTCGGTGAACGCTTCCACGACTGTGCTTACCCTTGAGACCGGCTTGGTGCAGCCGCTCGACGGCGTCACGCTGGACAGCCCAGCCGCCGCGTTTCTCAAGGCGGTGGGCATCGAGGGGTCCATTGACGGCCAACGCTGGCAAACCCTCGTCCGGGGGCAGCCGATCTTCCGCCAACCCGGCGGCGTGAGTCAATTGCGCCTGGCCATTCCTGCTGGCACATGGCCCTGGCTGCGGCTCACGGTGGATGACCAGCGCTCGCAGCCGATCCCGTTCACCTGGGCGCACGTCCATGCGGCAGAGGCTGAACCTGTTCCCGCGGAGACCGTGCCGGTCACCATCGTCGCGCGCGACGAGAATCCGGGCGAAACCCGGCTTACCATCAGCCTGAGCGCGGCGAACTTGGACGTGGCGTCGGTCGAGGTTGAGACCAGCGAACCGCTGTTCATGCGGCAGGTGACGCTGGCGGCGCCGCAGGTCGAGGAAGGCACAATTCGTGAACAGCCCCTGGCGCACGGAGTGATTTATCGCGTGGCGGTCGAAGGCCAGCCTGAGTCCAGTCTGCTGACGGTGCCGCTTGAGGGCCTCGTCCGCTCGCGGGAACTGCTTCTGCTCATCGAAAACAAGGACAGCCCGCCGCTGCCGATCACGACGGCAAGAGCTGAGCGGCGTCCGGTTTACCTAGTCTTCCTGGCGCGCTCGGCCGGTCCGTACCATTTGCTCTCCGGCAACAGCCGCTGCGCCGCGCCGCGCTACGATTTGGCGGCGCTGGGCGCCAACCTCAAGACGGTCGCTGTGTCACCGCTTGGATTTGCGCCGCTGACTGACAACCCGGACTATCATCTGCCAGAAGTGCTGGCGGGTATCCAGGAAGGCGGCACCGCCCTTGACGTGTCGGAGTGGAAACACCGCAAACCGATCAAGCTGACCCGTCCCGGAGCGCAGCGCCTCGAGCTTGACCTCGACGTGCTCTCGCACGCGCAGCCTGGCTTCGGTGACTTGCGCCTGGTGTCTGCTGGCAAGCAGTTGCCCTACATCCTGGAGCGCACATCCATCAGCCGCTCGTTGACGCCGGCCGTCACCACTGCCAGCGACAAGAAGGACCCGGAGCTCAGCCGTTGGATCATCAAGCTCCCCCGCCCCGCGTTGCCTCTCACCCGGCTGAGTTGCACGGCGCGAACCCCTTTATTCCAACGGGACGTGAGCCTCTACGAGGAACTCAGGGACGACCGTGGCGAGAAATACCGCCGCCCCTTGGGCACGGTTTCGTGGGTTCAGACACCCGACCGGATCAGCAAGCAATTCATGCTGAGGCTCGAATCGCCGCCGAGCGCCGACACCCTGGTCCTGGAGACGCACAACGGCGATAACCCGCCGATTGAGCTAGAGAAGTTCCAGGCATTCTACCCCGCCACGCGCATCCCCTTCAAAGCCCAACCCGCCGACGAATTGCTTCTCTACTACGGCAACCCGCGCGCTGCCGCGCCGCGCTACGACCTGAGCCTCGTCGCCGGCCAACTGCTGGCTGCCGATCACTCCGAGGCCACGCTGGCTGCCGAAGAGAAGCTCAAGACGTCATGGGGCGAAGGCCGCCGCCCGGGCACAGGCGGGGTCGTGTTCTGGGGCATGCTGGCGGTAGTCGTGGCGGTGCTCTTGATCATAATCTCCCGTCTTCTGCCCCAATCAACGCGGCCGGATTAAAGCATCGCGGCTGGCGGGCGGCAGGAAAGCCGAGTATAATCCGACTGGAACAGAATCTTTATGATTACAGTTAGAAGTGCATTCATGGCCGCAGTGGGGATTGTCCTCGTAATGAGCCAGCCGGCCCGGGCTACGCTTATCGGTACTGAGGTCACGGGAGCGCTTTACTTCGCAGGGTCTTCGCAGAACGACTTCGATCCGGTAAATGGCTGGGTCCCGGCTGGATATCTCAACGTCGCGGGAACAACCGTCACCATCTCGTCTAATGCCGTGGAATACGGATACTTTGATGGAACCGCCACGATCACTGCTGACTTTACGGGTATGCAGTTGACGATTACCGATACTCCACAGTCCACCGCCTCTTATAACCCGCTGCAAATGGTTTTCACGGATTCGGCATTTAGCAACCTGGGGACCGTTTCTGACAGTTTCCCCAATGGCGGTATGACCGGTTCATTGAGCGGGGGCGTGATCACTCTGAATTGGGCCGGAGGCGATGTCACCAACGGTGTGAGCTTGCAGGCGGTATTCAACGTGAATGTGCCAGCCTCGCCTCTCCTGAGCATTCAGCTTACTTCCACCAACGCGGTTGTGATCTCCTGGCCCGCGTCATCAATCGGCTTTTCCTTGCAGCAGAGCAGCATTTTGAACCCAGCGAACTGGGTCAACGTCACCAATACACCGGTCGTCACGAATGGGCTAAACCAGGTGATGGTGCCCCCGCTAACCGGCCGGCAATTCTACCGGCTCAAGTTCTCCTGAAGAACGGGGCCGCGCATTGCGGGGCTGCATGGTGCCGTTGACCACCACCGGATCGTGCTCCCGGCCGATATTGGCCTGGCTCTTGGAGACCGACTTCTCCACCGAGCTGATCCACGGGTCGTTGGATCGGTCTCGCCCCGTGGAGGAAAAACTCCTTGAAACCCGGGGGGCAATGGGGCACTCTTTGCGGGCTTCCGGCTGAGAGTCGGTTTTGGACCGAGGCCACGGGGTGTCTCCGGGCCCGGATGTTTAGTGCAAATGCGATTAATCAGACTAATTCTAATTCTGTGTTGGGCGGTGGGCATGCCGCTGCCGGGATTGGGCGCCCAACCCGGGGCCGCGAGTCCGGCGGTCGGAGCTGTCGTCCGGGCTGAAGCCGGCAAGTCGGAAGGGGAAGGGTTGACCCCCGACGCCCCCAGGATCGGAAGCACTGGGTCGTCCTTTGTTACCAGTTCCATGGTCGTGACCTGGACGGTTGGGCTCGGCCTCATTTTCTTCGCCCGTTATGCCACTCGCAAAATGCAGCTCACGCCGGCGGGCGCCCAGAACTTCCTAGAATGGCTGGTAGAGACGCTCTACGAGTTTCTGGAAGGCGTTATCGGCTCCAGCCTGGTGAAAAGGACGTTCTGGTTTTTTGCCACTGTCTTCATCTTCATCCTGTCAACAAATTGGTTTGGCCTCATCCCTGGAGTTGGAACCATCGGCTGGGGAGTTCCGACGACGCATGGATTCGAGATCCTCCGGCCGCTGCTTCGGGGCGGCAACGCCGACCTGAACATGACGTTTGCGATGGCCATGATTTTCTTCGTTTGCTGGATCGTTTGGGCCATTCAGTGCGTTGGCGTCAAAGGGATGTTCTTTGATCTTTTTGGCCCCAAGGGCGACACCACCGGCCTGTTGCGGGTACTAATGATTGTCGTGTTCTTCCTGGTCGGGTTTCTGGAGGTGCTGTCCATTCTGTTTCGGCCGATCTCCCTCAGCTTCCGCCTTTACGGGAACATTTTTGCCGGCGAGAACATGCTGGACGCGATGGCAAAGCTCGTCCCCGGGTTTGGCTGGCTGCTGCCGGTGCCGTTTTATTTTATGGAGCTGCTGGTCGGGATTGTGCAGGCGCTGGTCTTTATGCTGCTCACCGCCGTGTTCACGATGCTGATCTGCGTGCACGAGGAAGAGCCGGGAGGGGCGGCACACTGAGGTTGACAATTTCAGCGGCTTGACCGTGTTCAATCGCGGGAGCCGTTGAGCAAGAGAAAGGTAAACATAATTATGCTAATGCCTATGTTGGCAGAAGGACTGGCGGGGAATCTCACGGTCGGCCTGGCGGCGCTCGGCGCGGCCATCGGCGTCGGATTCATCGGCATGAAGGCCTCCGAGGCGGTGGGACGCAATCCCGGCGCTTCGACGAAGATCCTAGTGCAGGCTATCCTGGCGATTGCCTTCGCGGAAGCCATCGTGTTCTACGCCATCTTCCTCGTGAAGTAATGCCAGGGCGCGGGGCCTAAGGGGCTCCGCGCCTGGCCCTAGCTGCTCAAGAATATGCAATCGCCTTTTTTCTTCGCTAGCATCGGCAGCGACCTCAGTCAAATGGCCCACGATACCGCGGCGCGGTTTGGTGTGGATTGGTCGCACTTCATTGCCCAGTGCATCAGCTTTGCCATCGTCGCTTTCCTGCTGCACCGGTATGCCTACAAGCCGATCCTGACGGTGCTGGCCGAGCGCAAGCAACGCATCAAAGAAAGCCTGGATAACGCCGAGAAGATCAAGAAAGAGCTGGCCAGCACCCAGTCGAAGGTGCACGAAATCATGGTGCAGGCCGGCCAGGAGGCCACCAAGATGATCGAGGAAGCCCGCGCGGCTGCCGCCCGGGTGCAGGAGCAGGAGACACAGAAAGCCATCACTGCCGCCCAGGCCATCTTGGACAAAGCACGCCAGGCTAGCCAGGCGGAACACGCCCGAATGCTCGCGGAGCTGCGTCGTGAGGTGGGCCGGCTGGTCGTCAACACGACCGTGAAGGTAACGGGCAAGGTGCTGACGCTCGATGACCAGCAGCGCCTGATCGAGGAAACCAACCGCGAACTGGCTGCCTGAGCGCCCCGCAATACCCCAGGAACCTCGCCCCGTGAAAACCTCCAAACAGGCCCGCCGCGACGCGAAGGAGCTATTCCAGTCCTGCCGCGTCAACGGGGTGCTGGAGGACGCCAAAGTCCGCCAACTCGTGCAGCAGGTGATCGCCGCCAAGCCGCGGGGTTACTTTGCCATCCTAGCCCATTTCCAGCGCCTGGTGAAGCTGGACCTCGACCGGCGTACCGCGCGCATCGAAAGCCCGGTGCCGCTCGGCGCACCGCAGGAGGCTTCGCTCCGGGCAAACCTCACCCGCCGCTACGGCGAGGGACTGATCTTTGCCTTCACCCGGAATCCCGGTCTGATCGGCGGCCTACGGGTGCAGGTCGGCAGCGATGTCTTTGACGGTAGCGTCGCGGCGCGGTTGGCCGCTCTGGAAACCAGTTTCTAAGCCCTTTTGCAGTTCGATAGAAAGCTATGAGTTCAATCTTGCAGGAAATCGAAAGCCAGATCGCCGGGGTGAAGACCACGGTGATGAAGCAGAACGTCGGCATCGTCCGCGAAATCGGGGACGGCGTGGCCAAGGTGGAAGGCCTCGCCGACGCGATGTACAACGAGATGCTGGATTTTGGCGGCGGTGTGACCGGTCTGGTGTTGAATTTGGAAGAGACCGAAGTGGGGGCCATCATTCTGGGCGACTATACGGGCATCAAAGAGGGCCAGGAGGTGCGCACCACGAGCAAGGTGCTGCAGGTCCCCGTCGGCAAGGGACTACTAGGCCGGGTGGTCAACACCCTCGGCCAGCCGGTGGATGACAAAGGGCCGATCCAGACGGACCAGACCTACCCAGTGGAGAAGATCGCACCCGGCATTATCCGCCGGAAATCTGTCAGCCAGCCCGTCCAGACCGGCATCATGGCCATTGACGCGATGATCCCGATCGGCCGCGGCCAGCGCGAATTGATCATCGGGGACCGTTCCACTGGCAAGACGACCCTGGGCATTGACACCATCATCAGCAATGCCCGCCTGAATAAGGCGGCGCAGGAGGCTGGTGACAAAGCTTACCGCCCCCTTTACTCCATCTACGTCGCCATCGGCCAAAAGCAATCGAACGTGGCCAACGTCATCCGCATCCTCGAAGAAGCGGGCGCACTGCCCTACACGATCGTGGTCATGGCGTCCGCCTCTGACTCGGCCACGAACCAATACCTCGCGCCGTTCGCGGGGTGTGCGATGGGCGAGTGGTTCATGGATCAGGGCATGGATGCGCTGATCATCTACGACGACTTGTCCAAGCACGCGGTCGCCTACCGCCAGGTCTCGCTGGTGCTCAAGCGCCCGTCGGGCCGCGAGGCGTATCCGGGCGACGTGTTCTATCTCCACAGCCGTTTGCTGGAGCGGGCGGCGCGGGTCTCGGAGAAATTCGGCAACGGGTCGCTGACGGCGCTGCCGATTATCGAAACGCAGGCGGGCGACGTTTCGGCTTACATTCCCACGAACGTCATTTCGATCACCGACGGCCAGATCTTTCTGGAGACTGACCTGTTTTACCAGGGCGTGCGACCCGCTGTGTCGGTCGGCATCTCTGTGTCCCGGGTCGGTTCCGCCGCGCAAGTGAAGGCGATGAAGCAGGTTGCGGGGCGCCTCAAAGGCGAGCTGGCTCAGTTTCGTGAGCTGGCGGCGTTTGCGCAATTCGGCTCCGACCTGGACGACAAGACCAAAGCCCAGATTGAACGCGGCAAGCGCATCATGGAGGTTTTCAAGCAGCCTCCGTACAGCCCCATCCCGGTCGAGATCCAAGTGGCGGTCCTCTGGGTGGCCCAGAACGGATTCATTGACGACGTGGCGGTCGAGCAGGTTAAGGACTTCCAGGGCAAGCTGACGGAGTTCCTGACCACACGGCGGGCACCCCTACTGGCCAAGATTCTTCAGGAGAAGGCACTCAGCGATGCGCTGACGGCCGAACTAAAGGCTGCCGCCACGGAGTTCAAACAGACGTACAAGTGAACCTGGACTGCTGATCATGCCCAGCACGCGCGACATTCGCCGCCGGATCAAGTCGGTCAAGAGCACGGCCCAGATTACCAAGGCCATGCAGATGGTGGCTTCGTCGAAAATGCAGAAGGCGCAGCAGGGCGCCCTCAATTTTCGGCCTTTTGCCGCCATGGCAAGCGAACTGATGAGTCACCTGGCAGGGGATACCGGCGATTACCAGCATCCGCTAATGGAGAAACGCGACGTGCGCAAACGAGCGGTGATCATCGTCAGCACGGACAGGGGTCTTTGCGGCGCGCTTAACTCGAACCTCTTTCGCGAAGTTTCCAAGTACGAGACCGCGAGCACGCAGTTCATTGCCGTCGGCAAGAAAGCGGCACAGTTCGTTGCCCGGACCCGGCGCAAGCTCGTGGCGGAGTTCACCTACCATGACGCGCCGACCTACGCCGAGTGCCAGGCGATCTCGAAGTTCGCCCAGCAAATGTTCCTGAAGGGGGACGCCGACACCGTGGACGTGCTTTATACGCGCTTCATTAACACGCTGTCGCAACGGCCCGACCTGCGCCCGTTCCTGCCGCTGGGGTCGGCGCAGAGTCTGATGGCTGAGGCGAGCAGCCAAGCGGCGGAGATGCCGGCGGAGCATCGGCGCATTGATTTCCTCTTCGAGCCGGATCCGGTGACGGTGATGGATCGGCTGGTGCTTTACTTCCTGGATTTTCGGGTGGCGCAGTTGCTCCTGGAGGCGAAGGCCAGCGAGCACAGCGCCCGCATGGTAGCCATGAAGAACGCCACCGATAATGCCCGTCACCTCATTGACCACCTTACTCTGGAATACAACAAGATGCGCCAGGCCAGCATCACGAAGGAGTTGCTGGAAATCGCCAGCGCGGCCATGGCCCTTGGTTAAGCGGCAACAAATCAATGCAACCACAGATACAGGATGAATAAAGGCAAAATCGTTCAAGTCATCGGTCCGGTGGTGGACGTCGAGTTCCCCGATCAACTCCCTGCCATCTACAGCGCCCTGACCATCGAATACGAGCTCCCGCTCCAGGGGAAGACCCGACTGACGCTCGAAGTTCAACAGCACTTGGGCGACCACTGGGTCCGCACCGTCGCTATGTCCACGACCGATGGCCTGAAGCGCGGCATGGAGGTGCTCGATTCCGGCAAGCCCATTTCCATGCCTGTCGGCGATTGCGTCATGGGTCGCGTGTTTGACGTCACCGGCAATCCAGTGGACGAGCGCGGGCCGGTCGTTGCCGAGAAATACTGCCCGATCCACCGCCCGGCCCCGTCCTTGATGGACCAGTCCACCACCCCGCAAATCCTGACCACGGGCATCAAGGTTATTGACCTCATCTGCCCGTTCCTGAAGGGCGGCAAAGTAGGCGCGTTCGGCGGGGCGGGTGTCGGCAAGACTGTTGTGATCATGGAGTTGATCAACAACATCGCCAAGCTGCACGGCGGCGTCTCGGTGTTCGCTGGTGTCGGCGAGCGCACTCGCGAGGGCAACGACCTTTACACCGAGATGTCCGAAGCCGGGGTGATCAACCAGAAAGACCTAAGCAAGTCCAAGATCGCCCTGGTCTATGGCCAAATGAACGAGCCGCCCGGCGCCCGGTTGCGCGTTGGGCTCTCGGGGCTGGCCATTACCGAATATTTCCGCGACGACAAGAACCAGGACGTGCTGCTCTTCATTGACAACATTTTCCGCTTCTCCCAGGCCGGGTCCGAGGTGTCAGCGCTGCTCGGGCGCACGCCGAGCGCGGTCGGTTACCAACCGACCCTCGCCTCCGAAATGGGCGATTTGCAGGAACGGATTACCTCCACCAAGAAGGGTTCCATCACGAGTTTCCAGGCGGTTTATGTGCCAGCGGACGACTTGACCGATCCGGCGCCGGCGACCACCTTCGCGCACCTCGATGCCACTATCGTGTTGGACCGGGCGATCTCCGAGCTGGGCATCTATCCAGCCGTGGACCCGCTGGCTTCAACCTCGCGGGCGCTAACCCCGGACATCGTGGGTCAGGAGCACTATGAAGTGGCCCGCGGGGTCCAGAAAGTCCTCCAGCGCTACAAGGACCTCCAAGACATCATCGCGATTCTTGGCATGGACGAACTGTCGCCCGAGGACAAGCTTACCGTGTTCCGCGCCCGCAAGATTCAACGGTTCCTGAGTCAGCCGTTCTCGGTGGCTGAGGTTTTCACGGGGCGCGCGGGCAAGCAGGTGCCCGTAGCCGAGACCGTGAAAGGCTTCAAAGAGATCCTCGAAGGCAAACACGACGAGGTCAACGAAGGCAACTTTTTCATGAAGGGCCCGATTGAAGAGATCACCCAGGAAGAGAAATAGACCCGGCGCCGCGCCTGGCCGCGGCGCCCAGTAATCCTAACTAAGAGCGCTCGTATGGCTGCCGATTTGAAACTTGAGATCACGACCCCCACCGGTCGGGTTTATTCGAAAGAGGTGGACATGGTCACGCTGCCCGGCCAGGAAGGTGAGTTGGGCATCCTGCCGATGCACGTGCCGTTGATCACCCTGCTCGGTGACGGGGAAATCGTTGCCCGGCGCGGCAACGAGGAGGATCGCGTGCTCGTGACGGGCGGCTGCGCCGAGATCACGGCCGAGCGCGTGGCCATCCTTACCGTTTTCGCTACGGATTCCGCGGCGATTGACGAGCAGAAGGCCGATGAAGCCCGTGCCCGCGCCGAGGCGCGCTTAAAGGAGAAGATCACACCTGAAGAGGTTGCCCTGGTGCAGGCCTCGCTCACCCACTCGCTGGCCCAATTGAAGTTCAAGCGCCGCGGCCACCACCCGCACCATCATTAGCAGGTCCCATTTCAAGCTTGCGTTTTCGCAGTCTGACCGGGACATTCGACCCCTTATATGGAATCTGATGCTACACATCTGCCACTCTGGCAGCAGGCCTGGGCGTGGTTCGAAGCCAATAAGAAGCAGACTCTCTGGGGCGCCGGGGGCCTGGTGGTGGTCGGCCTGATTGTTGCCTTTGTTCTCTACCGCCAAGACGAAGCGGATGTGGCCGCGAGCGAAGCGTTGTCCAACGTCGCCCTCCCGCAAATGACGGGCGCCAGCCGCGGCATTCCGGCCGAAGCTTACTTGAGGGTCGCTGCGACCTATGCCGGTTCGCGCGCCGGTGCCCGCGCCTTGCTGGTTGCGGCCAGCGGCCTTTTCGTGGAAGGGAAATATGACGAGGCGAGGACCCAGTTCGAACGGTTCACCCGGGAATACAGCGACAGCCCGTTCAGGGGCGAGGCGCTACTGGGCATCGCCGCTTGTCTGGATGCCCAGAGCAAGACCAACGAGGCGGCTACGGCCTACAAAGATTTGATTGACCGCCGTCCGACCGATTACGTGCTGCCGCAGGCACGGTTTGCGCTGGCCCGCTTGTATGAGGCGCAGAACAAGCCGGAACTGGCGCGCAACCTGCTCGAGGAGGTCGAACGCAACAACCCTTACGGCTCGCTGGGTTCCGAAGCGGGCATACGGCTAGAGGAATTGAAGGTGAAGTACCCGGCCCTGTTTGCGCCCGTCATGCCCGCACCGACTAACGCAGCGCCGTTTAAGGTCGTGGCGCCGACCAACGCGGCGCCGCTCAAGGTCGAGAAGCGCTGATGAGGTTGACCATCATCGGGACTGGCTACGTGGGCCTGGTCACCGGCACGTGCTTTGCCGAGGTTGGCCACCAGGTGACCTGCGTGGATAACGATGTAGCCAAGGTCAAAGTGCTGCAGGCAGGGGGCATCCCCATTTACGAGCCAGGCTTGGAAGAGTTGGTGCAGAAGAACGCAGCATCGGACCGGCTCAGTTTTACCACCAGTACTGCCGAGGGGGTGCAGAAGTCGGACGTGATTTTCATCGCAGTGCCCACGCCGCCGCTGCCGGACGGGTCGGTGGACATGAGCTTTCTGGAGAAGGTCGCCCGCGAGATTGCCGGGGCGATGACGAGCTACAAGATCGTCGTGGATAAGAGCACGGTGCCGGTCCAAACGGGGGACAAGGTGGCCGAGACGATCAAGCGCTACAGCAAAGCGCGGGTGGATTTCGACGTGGTCAGCAACCCGGAGTTCCTGCGCGAGGGCTTTGCGGTGGAGGACTTGATGCGGCCTGACCGGGTTGTCGTAGGTGTCCGCTCGCAGCGGCCCGTGCCCGCCCTCAAGGAAATCTATGCGCCTTTCAAGGCGCCGATCATCATCACCGACATCAGTTCCGCCGAGCTGATCAAGCACGCCTCTAATTCCTTCCTCGCACTCAAGATTTCCTATATCAATGCCATTTCCGTGCTGTGCGAGGCGACCGGCGCCAACGTCCAGGAGGTAGCCAATGGCATGGGGATGGACGAGCGCATCGGCCGACGCTTCCTGCAGGCTTCCCTCGGTTTTGGCGGAAGCTGCTTTCCAAAAGACCTCAGCGCCTTCATCAAGATCGCCGAGCAGGTGGGCTACGACTTTCGGCTGCTGAAAGAAGTCCAGCACATCAACGCCGCCCAGATGGACCGGTTCGTGAAGAAGATACAGGAAACGCTCTGGGTGCTGAAGGACAAGACCATCGGCGTGCTGGGCCTCGCATTCAAGCAGAATACGGACGACATCCGTATGTCCCCTGCCCTGGACCTGTGCCATCGCCTGCAAAAGGAGGGCGCAGTCCTCCGCGTCCATGATCCCAAGGCCATGGAGAGAGCCAAGACGGTCCTGAAGGATGTGACGTACGTCGAGGACATGAACGCGGTAGCAGAAGGCTGCGACGCGCTGGCCATCGCCACGGAGTGGGACGAGTTCAAGAAGCTCGATCTGGACCGCGCCCGCAAGGCGCTCACGCACCCCATTCTATTTGACGGGCGGAATCTCTTTGACCCAGCGGAGATGGAAAGACTGGGGTTCATCTACAAGAGTATTGGGCGTTGAGCGGAATGGGGGGATGGAGTGATGGAATAGTGGAGTAATGGGGAGAAGGCCAGAGTACTGGGCACTCGGCGCCAATCAGGAACCACCGATCACTGATCACCCGTGACCATGCCCGTCATTGACGTCGCCGCAGCCCTGGTTTTCCGCGAGGGCAAGCTGCTTATCACGCAGCGCCAGGCCGATGCTCACCTGGGCGGGTTGTGGGAGTTCCCCGGCGGCAAACGCGAGCCGGATGAGACCTTCGAAGCGTGCCTGATGCGGGAGCTGCGGGAGGAACTGGGCATCGAGGTGGCCGTGGGCGAATTGGTCGAGAGCTTGACGCACGCCTACCCGGAGAAGACCGTTCACCTCAAGTTCTACCGCTGCCGATGGGAAAAGCACGAGCCGCAACCGCTCGGCTGTGACGCGTTCAAATGGGTCAGCGCCGCGAACCTGAAGGACTACGCCTTCCCCGCGGCTGACGCCCGGCTGCTGGGCAAACTGGAGCAGGACGCGAAGCTTTGGCAGCAAGCGTAGCTGGGGTAGCGCATTTCCTGGCCTGGCGCATTGATCTGGAAACCTGGCCGCCGGCGTGGTAGAAGCCTTGTCGCATGATCGCAATACTCATCCCGAGCCAGCCGATTATGCGCGTATGTTACGTGTTGGCGGGGGCTGCCTCCGGTCTGTCGCTTGTGGCCGCCTCAGCCGCCGATCGGTTCCCGTTCATCGTGCCGGGCGAGGATGCTACCAAATCTGCGACCGACTTCTCGGGGCTTTCGACCAGGCCGGCGGGGGCCGACGGCTTTGTACGTATCCAAGACGGCCATTTCTTCGTCGGCCCTAGTCGGCTGAGGATCTGGGGCGTGAACCTTTGCTTCGGCGCCGATTTCCCTACCCATGAGGATGCTGAGAAAGTCGCGGCGCACCTAGCGAAACTGGGAGTCAACGGCGTGCGGATGCACCATCACGATACCGCTTCGGCGCCACGGGGCGTCTGGGGTCCGGTCATTGGCGGCCGGCGGACCCTGGACTCGGACATGCTGGACCGGCAGGACTATTTGCTGGATCAGCTTAACCGGCACGGCATTTACGCGAACCTCAACCTCCATGTCGGGCGCACGTTTACCGCCGCGGAAGGGTTCACCACCAAAGACCTTCCCGACAGTGTGCAGTACAGCAAGTACCTGATCTACTTCGAGCCACGAATGCGGGAGCTGCTTAAGGGGTTCTGCCGCGATTACCTCATGCGCACCAACAAATACCGCGGGCTGTCGCGCGCGTCCGATCCGGGGATTGCCCTGATCGAACTGAGCAACGAGAACTCGTTCAGCACACTGGGGCCAGACATCGCCGCCAGCCTGCCAGAACCGTACCGCAGGGAGTTCAAGCAGCAGTGGAACCGTTGGCTGGCCCGGCGCTACGCCTCGACCGACACTTTGAAGAAAGCCTGGGGCGCGAGCCTCGAACCGCTGGGGGCCAGCCTCGTTGAGCCGGCGCCCTGGCAGGAGAACCTGGGGGGATGGCGCCTGAACCAGAGCGCCGAGTTCCCCGTGAAGCCCCACTTTGATGAACCCGGGCCGCGACCGGGCCTCCGGGCACTACATCTCGAAATCCCAAAGGCCGCCGCGGAGATTCACTTGCAGGAACTCCAATTCCCAGACCTGGACCTCAAGCCGTCGCGCACCTATACCCTCTCTTTCTGGCTCAAGGCAGATGCCGGGCGTTCCTTGTACCTTGATGTCTCCAATCAAGGCCCCGACAACTGGCAAGGCGTGGGTTTGGCGGAGACAATCCAGGCCGGGCCGGAGTGGGCCCTCGTCACCCGCACGTTCCGCAGCGATGAGAAGATCCCCGGCAAGACGCGCATCTGCTTCAAGTTCGGCGGGAATGCGACTGGTTTCTCGCTGGCCGGCGCGCGCTTGCAGCAGGGCGGTGAGTTCATCGTCGTGCCGGCCGGGCAAAGCCTGGAGAGGGGAGACGTGGAAATCCCAGCGTCCGCCTGGTGCGAAGCCGCGCGCCGCGATGCCCGCCAATTCATGGCGGACACGGAGAAGGGCTTCATTCGCGAACTCATAGACTTTCTCAGGAAGGACCTCGGCGTGCGGGTGCCGATCACCGCTTCGCAGATCACCTATCACGGCGCGGAGATTGTGGCCGAGACGTGCGATTACGCGGACATCCACGCCTACTGGGAGCATCCCCATTTCCCCGGGCGGCCCTGGGACTCGGCGAACTGGACCATCCGCAACACGCCGATGGAGCTGGCGCCGGACGCCGATAGTCTCCTCAGCCGCGCGCCGTGGCGGCTGCTGGATCGGCCCTTTACCATCTCGGAATGGAACATCCCCGACCCCAACGATTACGCCGCCAGTACGGTGCCCTTCGCGGCCATGGTGGCGGCCTTGCAGGATTGGGACGGGGTCTTCTTCTTCGACTACCACAGCAGCCAGAACGGTTGGGACACCGACCACATGGGCGGTTACTTCTCCTTCAATGGCCAGCCTGTGAAGCTCGCCCTGCTCGCCGCCTGCGCGAACCTGTATCGGCGAGGCGACCTGAAGGCGCTGCCAGACGTTGCCGCCGGCACGCTGCACGAATTATTGCCGGCGACGCTCGGCCTGAGCCACCGCACCGGCATTGATCCCAAAGCAACAGTCCCGGCAAGTCTGGCCACGCCCACAAAGAAGCGTCTCGCCAGCGCCGATGGCCACGTCGTGTGGGATGCCGGCGAGCCCGCGCGGGCGCACGTGCTGGTGAACACGCCCAAATCGCGCGCCGTATGGGGCTTGATCGCCGGGCAGAAGTTCGATCTGGGCGGCATCCAACTCGCGCTCGGCGCAGCCGACCACAGCTACGCCGCGCTAGTCTTCACCAGCCTCGACGGTAAGCCGTTGGAGACCGCGCAGCGCATCCTGCTGACCGCCGTCGGCTCCGCCGAGAATCAGGGTATGGTCTGGAATGACACCCGCACTTCGGTTGGCAACAAGTGGGGCACCGGCCCGACGGTCGTCAACGGCATCTCAGCCGAGGTAACGCTGCCTTTCCGCGTGAAGAGCGTCCACGCGCTCAACGGCCGCGGCCAGCCCCAAGTCGCAGTTCCTGTCCGTCTTGAAGGAAACACCTCCCACTTCACAATCGGGCCTGAGCATCGCACCCTTTGGTACGAAATAGACTGAAAGCCGGTGCTTGACGGCGGCCACATGACGGGGTTGATTGATGCTGTGATTGCAGCCAAGCCCAGACCGATGCCCGCCGCCTGGAAGAATCGGCGGTGGACCTTTGAGGAACTGGTCGCCGAATTGCCCGAGAGCAACCTCCCCACAGAACTGTGGGACGGAGAACTCATTATGTCCCCTGCCCCTTCATTTCTTCATCAGGAGATTGTTGACCGCTTCCATGACTTCCTCAAAGCCTGGATCCGGCAGCACCACTTGGGCAAGACTGGCGTTGCGCCGCTGGACATGGTGCTGACCACCCGGCGCGCCACCCAGCCCGATGTGGTGTTTATCGCGAAGGAACACTTGGGCATTATCAGGGAGCGAATCATGGGCCCGGCTGATTTGGTCGCCGAGGTTATTTCGCCTGGATCCCGCCGCCGCGACCGCATTGACAAGCGCGACCTTTACGAGCAGCACGGCGTACGGGAATACTGGCTCATTGACCCCGAAGCCAGGACTGTTGAAGTCCTGCACCTGGAATCCGGCACCTATCAACTGGTTGGCCGCTGGCACCCTGGGGAGTGTGCCCGCTCACGCCTGCTCAAGGGCTTCGATGTACCCGTGTCCCCACTGTTCGGCGAGGTTTGAGCTAAACCCTCGGTAATCGGGAAACTGGGCCTGCAACGGATGGATGCGGTTCGTTCTCAGACCACCAATGGGGGCGCAGTCCGGTTCAAGTCCGAGTCGGTGCAAATCGAACTGATGGGGTAGAAGGAGGACTTTGACGTGATCGAAGTGCCTGAAAGCGTTCCCAGTCTCCTGGGAGTGGTGCCGCTCGAAGCGTTGGATTTCGTTGTGGACAGCAAGGCCCACAAGCTGATCCCCAACCCCGCACACAGCGGCGAGCAATGACCGAAGGGTATTGAGGGCCTTGTCACGGCAATAAGTCCTGCGGTGCACAACGAAGTGCCCGCAGGCCATACTCACGCCCGGCCTGCCATTGCAAGCGGGGACGTGTCTCGACAACCAGCAAAAAGATCGTAGTCTCGGCCTCCAGTCGGACTCAAGGTTTCACTCCGTCCGATCTCGTTAGGACTGCGATACCTTGGCCGGGACTGCTGGGTCCACCAATTCCCCAAAGGAGGAATTAAACTCCTGCTTGCAGTTCACACACACCATTGACTCCACGTCAGAACCGGGTTCCCAAGGGTAAGCGTTACCACACGAAGGACATTTCACTGCAAAGGAAAGACGCTCGCCTAAAAGGCGCGCAATCTGAGTTTCGTACGGCGACTCGATGTCCTCGGGCTTTAAAACCGACAGGGTCTCAGCATCGCAATTTCCTGACGAGGCCAAGCGGTCGGCTTGGCGTAGGGTCGCCTCCTCAAACAGGTTCCGCACGTCTCTCGCGTTGCCGTAATCGTCGCCTCGATTTGAATAGGCAAACGTGCAGTGCAGTAACAGCTTCACGCGCAACTCCTTGGGACACTTTAATCCATTGGGTCCAGCAAAGCACTGCACGAAGATACGACACAATTCGGCGGGCTCGTAATCCGGGAATTCAACAAACGTCGTGAACCTCGACTGAAGGCCGGGATTCGAGTGCAAGAAGCAACGCATCCGCTCTGTGTACCCAGCCACGATTACAACCAGGCGATCTCGATTATCCTCCATCCGCTTCAACAGGGTCGCGACTGCCTCTGCGCCATAGTCTTCCCTGCCTTGGCCAGCCAGCGTGTAAGCTTCGTCGATGAACAAGATTCCGTCGAGCGCACTATCAATCACCGCGTTCGTTTTCACGGCAGTCTGGCCGACGTATTCGGCTACAAGCTTTGATCTATCGCATTCCACCAGGTGCCCCCCCTTCAACACACCTAGCGCCTTAAATATCCTACCCATGAGCCGGGCTACGGTTGTCTTGCCCGTGCCAGGATTGCCCGAGTAAACTGCGTGCAGGCTCGTGTGAAGCGGCCTCAACCCTTCCGCGCTCCGCACTTGCTGGATTCGGACGAAATTTGTCAGTTTCCGTAACGATTCTTTCACGCCATGGAGGCCGATCAGTTTGTCTAGGTCGTCGAGGGCCGCCCTAATCTCCTCCTCCGGCAGAGGGGCTTGCCTTGATGCACCGACAGAATCACACCTATGCTCGTTAAGGCTCTCAGCCGCCTTCGGGCTGAAAACCTCCACAAAGTGCTCTTGGCTGTGAGGCGAACTATTGTCGATTTCAGCGAGCGTCCGTGCGATGCTTTCGTAGCAGTCCCGAAGAAACACTGCGGCGGAGGGCTGTAATCCCAGTGCAGCGCACGATTTTTCCAATTCAGCCAATTTAGAACCCAGATCCAGTCCTGATTTGGTCCCCAGATAAATCTTAAAGGTTTCTGGGTAGAACGCCCCGCTGGGCTCGATAACCTTGACTGCTTGATCGTCCGTTTCCGCCAGACAAGCCTGAAGTACTAAATCAGTCCCTTCATCAACGAGTCGAGGCGTGTCGGACGCCAACTCCCGCCACATTTCGTTTGCAATCACGCGCGATCTGGCGCGCATCAGTTCAATGAGTTTAGGAAGACCAATCTCGCTGCCGTCGACCTGCCGCACCGCAAAAGTTTGCGGGGTGAGAATCTCGATGCAATCAACCAGAAGCTCGATGCTCAACATTCCCCGCATCAGAGCGCCCTCCTTTGCGGGGTCGTAACCGTAGTGTTGGCTCCGCCGCTCGGCGTCCTTCACAAGTTTGCAGAACCGCCGCTCGAAGCTCTGAAGAAGGTCAGTGAGCCTTTGCGCGTTTTCCTCGAACACGATTCCCTGGGTTTTGTAATACGCGATAATGTGCGCAGAATCCGAAGTATCCAACTGGCGCCGCTCATCTTCGCTAAAGGCGATTGTTCTCTGAGTTTTGGGATACCTGAGCAAACCAGCCAATACAGATCCCGGGATAAGGCGGATTTGCGCTAACGATTGTCGCAGATCACCAGTCCCGCCGCCTCTTGGTGCGGTGCTGTCTCTTCGTAGGTCTGGGGCAACGGCATGTTTCGCCCCTTGGCTCTCTGAGGCAGCCGTGGCCGGGCGGCTTCTGTAAAGCTCTGGGGCAAGAGCTAAACCATCGCGCTCGACTTCTTCCCGGAGTTTTCGCTCTTGTTCTTGCAGCTCAGCGGCGCGCTTTGCGAGCCTTGCTTCCTCCGACATGGGTTCGCTCTCAGAACCGGCGGATCTGCGAAACCAACTCATGATTTCACCTCGTTAGGTACCTTCACTCGTCAGGGACTCCCGTACGGACGACGTCAAGCACTCGGCAAATGTCAGCGTTGTCTCGCACCCAAATGGGCCTGACCCCGAGAGAGTTCAGCGTTTTCTTGTCGTAGTCGTGGGCTTTGCCACAAACGTCCCTGATTGCGTCACGAAGCTGCTCCAGTTTCTTAGTTTCATTTCTGCCGATTTCCTGACCAAACCTGAGGGCCTTTCTTTCTATCTCCTCCATCGCAGGTTCAAGCTTATCATCAGGGATATGGTAATCCTCACGAATGGCAAGGTGCCGACGTTCTTGTCTGAAGGCGTGTGCATTATCAAGAAACCGCCTGAGGTTTGGATCATTCATAGAGACCCCCACAAAAAGGACATTGTGGGTGTGAAGATACCGCATCATCGTCTTCACCGACCAATGGAAGCCCGACGATGAAATCTCGTGATAATCGCTTTCAGTAAAGACGAGGTCTTGGTCGGGAATAACTCCATCACGTGGAAGAAACCCATGTACATGATAGATGGGAATCCCTTCGACTTTTGGATTCCGATCGAACACGGACGTACATAGGATTTCGGCTTCCCGCAACTTCATCTCCAAAAGGTCATCATAGTTCAGCGTGATAACGGCTGGGATCGGGTTGCCATCCCGTTGGCCCTCAGCGATCAGAGCGGCCACGGCATCTAACGAAGTGCGGCCCGGACAACCGGGGGCGGGCGGAGCGAGTGGTGCGTAGAGTTCCCGACGTATCTTGGTCTTCAGTTGCTCGTCGTAAGCGAAGACCCGTGCAAGCTTCACAGGCTCAAACTTGAAATGGTCCATCATCCATTCTCCCAGCGCGCGGCGGTACTGAGGGTAGTACGCGTGCCATCCGTCAACCCTTTCTCGTCCCCGCGTATCACCAAATGAATCAAGCCTCGCTAGGAGCGACAGAACCAATCCATTCCAATTCGGAAGGCCATACGGGATTGACACCCCAGCACCGAGGCAAAAAACAAGCGTTCCGTCACGCCAATGTGTGTGGAGCCGCATGAGGTTTGGGCGCCAAAGACGGCTTACACCTAAATTGATGTACTTTCTTGGTCCGTATTCCTGTTGGTTTGGCATGATTTCCGCCTTTCCGTTACTGAGTTGAAAGGTAATCAATTCTGCCGCTGTGGCCGGGGAGGAACAATTCTCTGTCGCACCAATTACCTACCATCTTGGGTCTCATCATGCACCGCGCTTGGCGCGAGTCAACTCCGAAATCCCAGTCGCACAGTCGCACGGCTATTTCAGGAGGTCTCGAACGCATGGCAAACGTGTTCGTGCCAGTCAAGGAGCCGTTATTGAGGGGCTCCGGAAATAGGTCCGTCAGCCGATGAGATTGTCGTATTCTGAGCACGCATTGGCCGGCAAAGGCCATAAAGCGACTCCTTGGTCGCGATTCCAGCAGCCAAGCCGAGCAGCCTCATCTGTGCGCCGCAGTCGCTTTCCGGGCCATCGGCTGGGCGTCGATATGCCGCCGCCGAAATCGCCGGCTTGTGGGAGGATGAACCGCTCGACCTCCGGGTCCAGGAAGAAGCAGGCCCCCGAGCGCTGGCGGTTGAGTTCAATGCGTGACCACTTCCAACTCAGGCACCGTATGGGCAAAGTGCGAGGGATTGCGTGTAGCGATGCGTTTGGCCCCTCTGCACCGGGCGAAGGTCGCATGGAGCGAATCACTCGAGAAACGTCATCGCTCGTAGTGGCGCACCACGTCCACAGCTTCCTCGATTGGTGTGGCTGGCACCTGACCGGTCCACGTCTTGAGTTTCCCGCGCCTTACGACCTTGCCCGGATTGGGCGCCACCTCCAGGACGACCCGCCCGGGCGTGGCAGAGGCCCTAAGCTTCTGCCCTCGCGCTATGCCCGCAGCGCGACGCACATCGCGGGAAAGCACGACGCGGTTCGATCCGTCCAGCTTTACGGTAGCGGCCATGCCGCAACTATGGCGCATTCATGGCACAGTTGAAAGCTGGCAGAATATGCCGCTGGTCCAGCCCTCTGGCGCTTTGTGGCGATGACATGCGGGCAATGCCTGTTCGATCTTCGACCATTGCTCCGCCTCCACGTTCGGAGGAGTCATTTGCCCCCTGCCCCCATGCGCGCGCTTACTGCCGCGTGTAGAGCGATGGATTTTCATCCACCTGCTTGAAGTAGTAGTCCAGGTCGTAGGATACGGCCTTTTTCGCAGCCTCACGGTACTTCCTCGCGCACTCGGTCATGCCACGCTGGAGGTAGAAGGCGTAGATGTCGCGCGGCTCGGAGGACGAGTAGTTCCCCACCTTTTCCATTGCGTCGAGATAGCGGTCCAGCTTGCCTGACCTCAGCGTTTCAGGAGGCTGACCCTGCAGGTATCTGAACAAGATTTCCCACGCGGTGAAGGCCGGTATCTGCCCGCCCCACCAGTTCTTCGGCTCGGTCCTCTGCTCCACCGCGTTTGCCAGGGCGTCCAGGTAGCCTGCCGGATTTTCGCGGGCCAAGGCGATCAGGAACAGCGGCTTGAACTCGTCGTTCTCCACGTTGGCCCGGAAGGTGTCGGCGATGACCTTGTCCTTCGGCGAGAACGACAGGAGGCTCATGGCGGCGGCGGTGCGGACTTTGGCCTCCGAGTCAGCGAGGAGTTTGGCCAGGGTGCCAGCCGCCGCCACCTGCTGCGCAAAACCGGCGGCGCGCGCCACGCACGCACGCACCTCGGGCGCAGCATCATCGGCCAGCGCGGCCAGATGCTTACAACTCTCCGGTCCAGGAAAGTCCGCCAGCAACAGGGTGGCCGAGGCGCGAATGGCCGGCGCCGGATCGGCCAGCCAGCGCTCGACGGCCGGCTTCAACGACGGTTCGCGCACTAACCCGAGCGCCTGGATGGCCATAGCGCGCGTTTCAATGCTGGCGTTGCTGTCCGCCAGCATGCGGAGGTCACTGCAGTACAATTCACCCCCGATGTTCTTCATGTTCGGGTCCATCCTGCCGATGCCAGGCACGTCGGCGCCTCCCACGGTTGCCAGCCAGAAGATGGTCCGTTCGTCCGACATGTAGGGGTTGTGCGAACCAACCGCGACGATGGCAGTCTGCGCGACCTTTGGATTGGAATCCGTTATTAAGCCGTGGAAGGTGTTGAGGACGTTTGTGCGGTCGAAATCCTGCGTATCGCTGAATCTGCCCCGCTCGGCGCTCATCTGGTCGAGTTGGTAGATGGCATAGGTGACATTGGTGGCATTGGGGCTCTTGAGCATAAGCGACAATTGGCCCCAAATGGCCTCCTTGACGGACTTTGCAGTCACTGGCTGGTCGTCGGGGCACAAGAACGTGCCTTGATCCTCCTTGCCAGTGTGATTTGGCTGGAGCTGGCGGAAGGCGCCGGCGCTCTCGCTCCGCTTGGCGAAGACAATGTAACTCCTGCCGCTCTCGAAATGGTAATACTGCGGCTGGAACATTCGGCCCTCGGTTCGCAGGCCTTCATCATAGTGGCGGAATCGGAGCGTCGCGCCGGGCAAGTCGCCCTTCAGGACTGAAATGACCCTGAATTCTGTCTCCCGGGCAACGAACCCCGCACAGGCCTTGAACCACTCATCCTGCACCGGCTCGCTGGACACTGCCGTGCCCTTGAAGATGAGATCTGTCTCGGCGGTGAGCTTGTCCAGGCTGAGCGCCGGCCCCACGGGGTACGCCCACGTGACGCCCGCCCACGCCAGCACGGCGGCCCAGAGTACTATGCGTCGAAGTGTCACAACAAGGTCACCGGGACGCATTGCTTGCTCCCACACAGAGCGGCACCAAGAGCCGCTCCAAGCGATCCGCCTGCGTTGCTCACACTATTCACGACACCCATCCTGCCGATTTCTTAGGAACTCTTTCACCGAGGCTGGCCGATGACGTACACCGCTCAGTCTGCGAGCGCAGGCGCGGTCGCGTCCGGGTCCTCGGCGCAAAGGCCTCGCTGCACACGCTCGGCAAGGTCCCAGCCAGGCCCTAAGGACCCAGATCACAAGTTCTTCCCTTGCCTCCGTTCGGCTTCCTCCCTTCGCTGCCAAAGTCATTTTCTGAGTGCCGTACTATTTACTTGCCCCTCTTTTGAGCCAGCCCATAGAGTCGCGCGGAAGAAGAGCGAGAAAGGACCACCAACGATGAGCCTAACGAACCTCGGCGAACATAGCCGGTACTGGCCCTGGATCAAAGCCATCGCCAACCACCTGACCATCCCCGGCACCAAGATCGGCCTCGAGACGCTCACCACACTTCAGGACGACCTCACCCAGGACCAATTTCGGGAGAAGGTTAAAGCCATGCTGGAAGTCATGTACCAGCGCACGGCGGACATACTCGAACGCCTGGAGAAAGACGAGCAAATCACCATCGAGACCAGCGCCCTCCGCGCCGTTAGCGAGGATTTGGCTGAGGAACTCTACTTGAAGCAGGTTGCCGACAAGTTCTTTTACGCAGACTTCAAGGGCATCGAGCAACAGAGCCGCTTCGTGTCTTTGCCGCTCGACGATATCTTCGTGGACCTCAAAGCCACACCCGAAGATCGGGAGAGCACGTTGCGGGAAAAGGAGCGGGAGCTTCGTGCCCGGCTTCAAGATGCGGACGAAGAAGAACGTCCCGATGTGCTGAGCGCCTCGGAAGAACTTGAAGTTAAGGGAAGCGATAAGAAATCCGGAGGTGAAGCGCGCCCGGCCGACGAACTCCTTAGCGCCAGCAGCCCGGTGGTGCTCCTTGGCGGCCCTGGCAGCGGCAAGACTACCCTTGTCAAGCGGCTGGCCCGGAGTTGTGCTCTGGGGCCGGCGGTTCTCAAGCAGCGCTATCCCCGGATGCCGTGGTGTTTTCCTGTCGTCCTGCCGATAACGCAGTTTGCCACCGAACCCGCGGCAAGAAGTCTCCTCGACTACCTGGAAGCGGTGATTCGCGAGCGCGGCGGAGAGGCACTCCTTGCCCGGCACCGCCAGCACTGGCAGGCCGGTCGGGTCCTGCTTCTACTGGACGGCTTGGACGAAGTGGCGGAAACGGCCCAGCGCATCGCCTCAGCCCGGGCGGTGGATGAAGCGCTGGGGGGCTCGGGAGGCAATCGCTTGCTGGTCACCTCGCGCCGCGTGGGCTATGCCATCTGCCGCCTTACCACGCCCGCGAGGCACTTCGTCCTCGCGCCGTTCTCCCGGCAAGACATCACCACGTTCGTCGAGCACTGGCACCTGGCCTACGAAAAGGCCGCGCATGAAGACAAAGCCGACCTCGCCGGGGCCCGGAAAGCCGCGGACGCCTTGAACAGCGAGCTTCAGAAGAATGACAGCGTGGCCTCGCTGGCGACCAATCCGCTGATGCTGACCATCATCGCGCTCATCAAACACCAGAACGTTATTCTGCCCCACCGGCGCGTTGAGCTTTACGAGGTTGCCCTGAACACCCTGCTCCGAAGCTGGAACCTGGCCCGCAGCCTGGCCCCTCGGCCCGTGGAAGAGGAACCGCGCATTGAACAAACGCGGGCGGTTTGGTCCCACATCGCATACTGGATGCATTCCGAAGCGAACCGCGATGTCGGGCGGGATAGACTCCAGGCAAAGTTGGTGCAGGTCCTGATCGAGGATTTCGACAAGTCAGAATACGACGCTCTCGCCATCGCCGAAACCTACTTGGCCAGCGCAGCGGAAACCGGCGGCTTGCTGGAAGCTCGTGGGCGGGGCACCTTCGGCTTCGTCCACCAGTCCTTCCAGGAATATCTGGCAGCCCTCTATCTGGCCCGTCCCTCCAGCAAAGCTGTCAAGAAGATCAGTGGCCTCTGCCATGATCCCCGTTGGACGGAAGTCATCCGGCTCGCCGTCGGGCACCTCAGCATTGCCTTGGGCGAAAGGGAGACTGTGGGCGAAATCGTGGACAACCTGCTGACTGCCGTTGACCCGTTGGAACCATTTCTCTGCACTTCTCTCCGGCTGGCCCTCGGCTGCCTAGCGGACGAGGTGGACCTGCGGCAGGCCCAGGTGGATACCGTACTGGTCGCTGCCGCTGAGCGCATCATCCAGACGTCTTACGACGAAACCCACTACAGCCTTGCGGCAGCCTTGGAAGCAGTGGAATCAGCACCTGGCGCCAAGGCGCTGACGAAATTGATGGAACTCATTTCGGCAAAGGGATGGCCAACGCGCATGGGAGCCGTTCGCCTCGTCGGGCTTTCGCCGCGCCTCAATCCGGACATCCTCGACCGGCTTCAAGCCGTGCTTAAAGGAGACTGGGACCTCGATGTGCGCGCTTACGCTGCCTGGACGTTGTGGCGGCATGGCCGGAGAAGCCGCGAGACAACCGTAGCCACAGTTCGCGGATTGACCAGCTTCACGAGACAGGTGAGAAAGCTGCCGGACGACGCTTTTTTGGCCACGCTGGTTGAGCTGCTGGCAGACCCGGACGCCCACGCGCGTCCTGAGGCGGCGGAGGTGTTGTTCAACTGGGGACAGAAGGAGGCTGCGATGTCCGCGCTGGTCAGGTTGCTGGCAGACCCGGACGCCGATGTGCGCTCCGGGGCGGCAGCGGTGTTGGGCGACTGTGGACCAGAAGAGACTGCGTTGCTCAAGCTGCTTAAGATGCTGGAAGACCCGGACGCCCGCGTGCGCTCTCGGGCGACAACGGTATTGTACCACTGGGGACAGAAGGAGTCGGCGCTCCCCGCGCTGGTCAAGCTGTTGGAAGACCCGGACGCCGACGTGCGCTGTGAGGCGGCGGAGGTGTTAGGCAACTGGGGGCAGAAGGAGACGGGGCTGCCCGCGCTGCTCAAGCTGCTGGCAGACCCGGAAGCCCGCGTGCGCTCTCGGGCGGCGGCGGTGTTGGGCGACTGGGAACCCCAGGAGACGGTACTGCCCGTGTTGGTCAAGCTGCTGGCAAACCCGGACGCCGACGTGTGCTGCCGGGCGGCGGAGGTGTTGGGCAAATGGGGACGGCAGGAGACGGCGCTGCCCGCGCTGGTCAAGCTGCTGGCAGACCCGCACACCCACGTGCGTTGTCGGGCGGCGGAGGTGTTGGGCAAATGGGGACAGAAGGAGACGGCGCTGCCGGCGCTGGCCAAGCTGCTGGCAGACCCGCACGCCAACGCGCGTTGTCGGGCGGCGGAGGTGTTGGGCAAATGGGGACAGAAGGAGATGGCACTGCCCGCGCTGCTCAAGCTGCTGGCACACCCGGAACTCCACTTGCGCGATCGGGCAGCGGCGGGGCTGCGCGGCTGGGGACCCCTGGAGACGGCGCTGCCCGCGCTGCTCAAGCTGCTGGCACACCCGGACGCCGACGTGCGCTCTCGCGCAGCGAGTGTGTTGGGCACCTGGGGACAGAAGGAGCCCGCAGTGACGGAACTCGTTCTCAAGGAACTGGCCGGAAAGGCAGATCCAACCGTAGTCGCCCTGCTCCAGCAAACGGGGCCGGCGGTTAACAAACACGTCAGCGACCAGGCCCGAGTCACCCTGGCGGCGCTGCTCCAGCCGCAGACCAACGACTTGCCCGAGGTGAAGCAGTTGCGAGCCATTCTCCATGGCTGGACCTGGCGGACGCTCGCAACCACCGCGTCCTAAAGGGCTTCCATGAGAGGGTTAATGAGATTGTCATATTCTCACCGCGCGTCGAAATGAAACTGCCCAATGCGAATCTGGCCATTGTGGATCCGGACAGAATCAGTGGTTACCTCTTAAGCCCGTCCCATTCGGATAACGGCGGCAAGGCTCCCTCCTTTGTCGCGCTGGGTTCCCGGCAGGACGATTGGCAATCTCTGGCCGCCGCGCTTCGCAAGTTGGCCGGCACATCTCCCGTTGCCAAAAGGATGGAATCCCCCCACGGACTGAAGTATGTTCTGGACGGCAAGATCGAGACGCCGAGTGGCAGGAGTTCGACCGTGCGCACCATCTGGATCGTGGACGCGGGGGTGGAAACTCCGCGTCTGGTGACAGCGTATCCATTAAGAGATTGAGACAGACTGCGATGCAAGAACACGAACGAGTAGTCCTGAAAACGCCCGTGCCGTCCGAAGGACTGGAAACCGGCGACGTGGGCACGATCGTCCATGTCCATCGGGACGGGAAGGCCTGTGAGGTCGAGTTTCTGACCCTGGTTGGCCGAACCGCCGCAGTCGTGACACTCGAAGCGGCGCAAGTTCGCCCGGTCGGTCACCGGGAGATCACCCACGCGCGGCAACTGGCAGCCGCGTAGCAGTGATTGAGCTTCTTGCCGTATCGGAGGGCGAGCGTATTCGCGCGCTCACAAATCTCCGACAATCTTTCCAAATCAGGGCTCGCGAGGACGCTCGCCCTCGCTGGTTCACGCTTTGGCCCTGGTGAGGGCGGGTTTAAATGCTCTGTTCCTTAACACGCGTTGCCGACGGCTGCCTTGCGCGGCCACAATAGGGCACATACGCTGGCGAGCCCGAGGGCAATGAACACCCAGCGGAGAATCCACGGCAGCAGCCCGACCATGAGCCAACCTAGGTAAATGATTACGATGGAGACCCAGGAATGGCCGTGGGGAAAAAGAAGCCCGTATCTTAAGCAATAATACATCAGGAGCAGAACGCCCTCCACGCCGAGGCAAATCCGTGCCCAGCGCTTTCCCCGGAAAAGGAAGAAGCCCAGGACTGCGTTGCCGCCCCAGATTAAGCCGAAAAGCGGGAGGGCCAACAATTCGGCGGTCGTATCAGTCTGGCGTAAGGTCAAAAACCAGAGCAGAAAGAGCAGCGCGACACCAAACAGGAGCCCGCCGATTCCCATCCAGAGAATGCCCGTCACCTTGTCAAGGGTGCTCTTGGAGCGCGGGCTGTCCGCTTTGGGAAAGTCGGGAGGAGGGGCGGCGCCTGTTGCGGGGGGCGCGCCTGTGCGCCGCGATCTTCGCCCTATCCAAGCGGCGAGGCCCGCCATCGCCGCTCCAGCCGCCAGGGCCAGGAAAATGCCTCCCACCACTCCGAGCGCAATGTTCAGTGGTTTATTGGGCCGGACGGGTCTCAATCCGGGCACGGCCATATCTACTATGTCGGCCGGGGCTAAGTGCGACCGGTATTCGCGGTAGCTTTGCGCGATGGCGTTCGCCAACTGCGCGGCTTCGGCGGGTTGGTCGCTGAACGCGCGGATTTCAATCAGGCTGGTGTTGCGCACGGGACGGAGTTCCAGCCGGCCCTGGAGGATGGCGCGCGCGTCTTCGGGCCTGAGCCCGCCGCTGCTGCCGTATTTTCCGCCCCAGGATGTTCTCAGATCGAGGTCGTTAACCACCTTGTCCAGGACTAATTGGGATCTCATGATTTCCATTTGGGTCTGGAGAAAATAAGGGTCGTAGGGTCCGAGCGAGGTGCGTGCGTCAAGCTTTTCAGAGGCCTCGGTCGCATCTTGTCTTACCAGGACGCGAGCGGTACTGGAGTAGGATTCTGGCAAGATAAACGTGATGAGCGTGCTCGCGGTGACGACGAATAGAAACACCACGGCGAATACCGCGATGAAGACGAACCAAGGCGCAGAGCGCGGACGTAAGAGCATACCAATTCTTTCGATCATATTTTTCCTTTCGTTAAATGCTGAGATGTGTTCGAGAACCGACGTTTTCACCAAATCCGGCAAGACCCGCAGCCAGAGCCCGGTCAGCCCCCACCCGCGGTTGTGGCTCCAGGCATCGCGGCATTGGTCGCGGAAGAGTTGCGCCATAGGGGGACCATATTCGCGGCGATGCTCCCTGGGGTAGGCGGCGAGCAGGCGCTGGAACAGCTTCGCGGAGAGTGCCACCGCGCTGCTGTCAAGGCCCGCGTGTGCGCGCTTCACAAGAGACCTCCGGCTGGTGCGGTCTGCGCAAGTTTGCCGATGAGCCGCTTGCGGCGCGCGACGGCGGCCATCTCGGCGTAACGCAGCGCCTCGGCCCGGACGGCCTGCTGGCCGAGGGCGGTGAGGCGGTAGTAACGGCGGCGTTCATCGTCCAAGTCCGGATCGGGGCGTTCATCGGATTCCTCGATCATGCGGGCTTCCAGGAGGCGCTTGATGGTGCCGTAGAGGGTGCCGGGGCCCATCTTGATGCGGCCGCCGGTGCTCCCGGCCACTTCCTGCATGATGGCGTAGCCGTGGCGTTCGCCGTCGGCCAGCGCGAGCAGGACGTGAAATACCGCGGGGGTGAGCGGGGGCATTTCGGCAGGGTCAGTTTGCGTTGTCGTCATAGTCAGATACTACACTCACGGATATATCCATTGCGGATATATTGCTGCGGCGGGCGGATTTTGTCAACAGGGATTTTTGTGGGGTATTCGCAGTTCTCAGTGGATTGGGGTTTTGGCCTGAGGGCACAGCGCCGCCAGGAGGGCCATGTCTGTAGAACAAACCGTCATTACGCCAAACAAGCGCCGTAAGGAGCGGCATGAAGGTGAGCGCCACGAATACGATCGCGACCCCGAATCAGACTCGAAACGTGCCGCTCCTGACGGAGCTTGGATCGTGTTCCGTGGTGCGTGTTCTATAGACATGGCGCTCCTAACGGAGCTTTCCCGAGGTTCAACTCCGTGGAAAACAGCGAAGTAATCTCTTGTGGGAGTTTGGGGCTTGGGGTGAGGGGCCGATCCTTCGGTCGCGGGCTGTTCTGGGAACGGGCCTCGTCATTGGTGCCTCCACGAGGCAGCCTGCCTCGGAGTTGTAACTATTCAGTCGCCTGTCGCCTTGCCTCTCACCCCTGCCCTCTCCCTCGGGGAGCAGGAGAAGGCTTCGACACGCGGCGAAATCATGGCCGGTCAGTGAGTCATCCTTGCGAGGCAGCCTCAGATCGAGGGGCGAATAGCCAATCGCCAATGGCCGATAGCCAGTGGCAAATGGCCGGGGGGTTGCGAGTGAGGCAAAGCCTGAAGTGACCGCAGGAGGGTTTGAAAGTCAAGGACTCTAGGTCGCATGTTGCTCACTCCGATTGAACGGGGGACGGATTGCAACGTGGGGCGCGCAGGCCTCTGGGGGCGGCGAGGCAGCAGTATGGGAGGTTCTTGCGGGTTCGCGGCGCGCACGGAGTGACGCGCCCTGCCAGTGGGGAGGGTTCGGGGTAAATCGTCGAGGTTTGTTCACTCTCGATGCGCCGTTGGCGGTCCGTTCGGCGCCGCACTGGACGTATGCTGGAGGTAAGAGCGCGGAGGTGGCGTCAGGCTCGGTTCCAAATCGGTTCCAAATCGGTTCCAATTCGGTTTCACATCGGTTTCACATCGGTTACACACCCCGGGTCGTTAAGTTCGCGCGCCGTTTCGTTTGGGTGTGCGGCGGGGACGGCCATTGCGGGACAAGGCAGTTGGTTTCCTGCGGGCTGGTTTGGCGGCCGTTGACCTCCACTACGGTGCGAATGAACACCCTCTTGCCGGGGTGGGGCACGCCATATTTTTGGAGGTACGGCACGGTGATGTCGCTCTCCCCGTTGCGCGGGGGAGGCAGGGGGCATAGGACGCGGAAGTCCCGGCCGCGCTTGGTGCCCCGGTTTTGCGGCGCGGCTCCATAGACTTTGATGGGGTCGGAGGGGAGTCCCGAGACCTCCAGCCTGAGCACGACGCGGTCGCCACGGTTGGTGATCTGGAGCTGGCGGACCGGGTTGGGGCCGGGATTCGCTGGAGGGGGCGGTTCGGAGACCGGCGGCTGGCCGAGGCTGGCGCGGGAGTTATTGACTTTGAAGAAGAAGAGCCGCGGGGGCAGTCGGCCGGACTGGCCGGCCCGAGGGCGGCTGCGCTCGTCGGTAGCGGCGATTTCCCAGGCCCGGTATTGCTCTTCGGTGAGGCTATCCCACAAAGCCGAGATAGCCCGCCAATCTGACTCCGCACGGTCAATATCAGCGGTGCGGGGCTTGTTGCGGCGTTTCTTCCGAGATGGGCGCTTGCGGACGTATTGGCCGAAGCGGTTTGTGCTGGCGACAACGTCGCCGCAGGAGCCGATTTGCAGAGTGGGGCCGGTTTTCATAGGTCTGGCTGATTATAGCAAGGGGAGGGCCAAGGGCACGGAAATCCGAAGGCCGAATACCGAAGGCCGAAGGAAGGTCGAAACCCGAAATCCGAAAAAGGGTGGAGCGGGAGGGTGGGTTGTGCCCTGGGGCGGAAGGGGATTCGGAATTCGGGGATTCGGGTTTCTTTCAGGGTTCGGGCTTCGGATTTCGGGCTTCCGCCCGAATTCCCTGCGCGGCGCATCCCATTTCCTCTGGCGGCGCGGCGCAGTCGGCGGCATGTTGTTGGGCTAATTATGTCTGATTCAGCGACCAGCACACACTACGAGCGCCGGTATTCTTCCGGGGAACTGGTGCGTCGGTTGCTGGCGCTGGCGTGGCAATTCCGCGGGGATTGCCTGTGGTCGCTGGTGCAGAGCCTGATGCTGCTGCTGCTCGGGCTGGCGGGTTTGCAGTTGCTGGGGCTGGTGATTGATGTCATCCGGCATGCGCTTGATGCGGCGCAGCGGGCGCCGGTGTATCCGTTTGGCTGGACGCCGCCGGCGGGGTGGACGCCGCTGCATATCGTGACGGTGATGGCGCTGGCGATTGTGGTGCAGGCGATGCTGCGGGCGGCGTTGACCTACCATTACAACATGACGACGGTGCGATTGACGCAAGGGAAGATTGTGCCGGACTTGCGCGACCGGGTGTATGCGAAGCTGCAACGGCTTAGCTTTCGCTTCTTCGACGTGCACGGCTCGAGCTCGATTTTCAACCGGGTGACGGGCGACGTGCAGAATACGCGGCTGTTCGTGGACGGGGTGGTGTTGCAGGGGGTCAACATGGTGCTGACGCTGGCGGTGTATTTGGTGTTCATGTGGCGCATCCATGCGGCGCTGACGGTGGCGTGCTTGTCGGTGACGGTCGGGTTGTGGTGGGTGACACACTATTACTCGGGCCGGCTGCGACCCGGTTACCTACGCAACCGGGAGCTATTCGACAGCCTGGTGCTGCTGTTCACGGAAAGCGTCCGGGGCATGCAAACGACCAAGGGGTTTGCGGCGGAGCCACACCAAATACGGCGGTTCGAGGAGGCCAACCGGCAGGTGTCGGATCAGCAGAAGCGGATTTTCCGGGACCTTTCGCATTTCACGCCGATAACGCAGGTGCTGTCGCAGTTGAGCCTGGTGATCCTGTTCGCCTACGGGGGCTGGCTGTATGTGCAGGGGCGGATTCCGCTGGGGGGCGGGCTGGTGGTGTTTGCGGGGCTGATGCAGCAGTTCAACGGGCAGGTGGCCAACATCACGACGATCGCGAACTCGGTGCAGCAGAGCTTCACGGCGGCGCGGCGGGTGTTCGAGGTGCTGGATACGCCGCTGGAGGTACAGAGCCGGTCGAAGGCCGTCGTGCCGGCGCGTTTGACGGGGCGGGTGGCGTTTGAAGGGGTGACGTTCAGCTACCTGCCGGAGGCAAACGTGCTGGAGGGGGTGTCGTTTGAAGCCGAGCCGGGACAGGTGATTGGCATCTTCGGCGCGACCGGGGCGGGCAAGAGCACACTGTTGAGCCTGATCCCGAGGTTTTACGATCCCCAGCGGGGGCGGATTTTGGCGGATGGGCGGGACCTGCGGGACCTGGACCTGGACGCTTACCGGCGGCAGATCGGCATCGTATATCAGGAGAGCTTCCTCTTTTCGAACACGGTGGCGGCGAACATTGCATTCGGGAACCCGCACGCGACGCAGGAGCAGATCGAGCGGGCGGCCCGGACGGCGTCGGCGCACGAGTTCATCATGGAGCTGTCGCATGGGTACGAGACGGTGCTGGGGGAGTCGGGAGTTGATCTTTCCGGGGGCCAGCGGCAGCGGCTGGCACTGGCGCGGGCGTTGTTGTTGCAGCCGCCGATTCTGATTCTGGATGATCCGACAGCGTCCGTGGACCCGAAGACGGAGCACGAGATTGTGTCGGCGCTGAGGCAGGCGATGACGGGGCGGACGGCGTTCGTGGTGGCGAACCGTTTGAGTCTGCTGCGGCGGGCGGAGGTGATTTTGGTGTTGGAGAAGGGACGGCTGGCGCGGATGGGGAGGCATGAGGAGCTGGTGCGTGTGCCGGGAATTTACCGGGAGACGGCGCTGCTGCAATTGATGGATCTGACGGAGGAGGCGGGGATTCCGAGCACTGCAGTGGCCGAGCGGCGCACAGGAGCGGCAGGGGTACTCACGCAGGTGGGAGGGAGGGTGGCATGACGGGTGTGGCTAAGAAGACGGTTGCAAACCGAATAGCCAATCGCCAATGGCAAATAGCAGATGGCAAAGGGCGGACGGGGGACAAGCTCGGCAGCGGGCGCGAGGCGATTACTTACTTCCGGCCTACGGAGGACCGGGAGGCGGATTATGCGCCGCTGAGCGCCCGGCTTATACGGCGGATGTTCACTTATGCCCGGCCCTATGCGGGGCGGCGCAACTGGCTGTTTATTTTGACCTTCGCGCGCGGCTTGCAGTTGCCGGCGCTGGCGTGGATGATCGGCCAGACCATCAACGGGCCGATTGCGGGACGGGACCTGCCGGGCATTTACCTTCATGCGGGGATCTACCTTGGGCTGGTGCTTTTCATGGTGGTGACGCTGCATTATCGCCAACTCTTCGCGCTGGAACTGGGCGAGGCGGTGGCGCATGACATGCGGCTGGAGCTGTTCCGGAAGCTGACAACGCTGCCGATGTCGTTTTTCAACAAGACCAAGTTCGGGCGGATCATCAGCCGGATGACGTCGGACATTGACAGCGTGCGGGTGGCGGTGCAGGACGTGGCGTTCGTGGTGACGATCCAGGCGGTGCAGATGGCGGTCGCGGCAGCGCTGATGGCGTGGTACAACTGGAAGCTGTTTTCGCTGATGCTGCTGCTGGTGCCGGGGATATGGGTGGTCAACCAGAAGTATCGGCGAGAGGTGAGCCACCGTTTGCGCAAGCTGCAAGAGACCTGGAGCCGGCTGACCTCCACGCTGGCGGAATCGGTGAGCGGCATTCGGGTGACGCAGGCCTTTGTGCGGCAGGAGATCAACGCGGGTTTCTTTCGCAAGCTGGTGAATCTGCACGGCGAGAACAACGTGGGCGTGGCGCGGGCGTCGGCAGTGTTTATTCCCCTGCTCCAGATGAAGAGCCAGTTGTTCCTGGGCGCGGTGGCGCTGCTCAGCGGCTACGGGGCGCTGCGCTGGCACGGGTGGCTGCACATGGAAGTGGGTGACCTGGTGATGTTCTTCTTTCTGGCCAACTTCTTCTTCGACCCGGTCCAGGTCATCGGCAACCAGTATAACCAGGCGCTTTCCGCCATGGCAGGCGCCGAGCGCTACTTCCGGTTAATAGACCTGGCGCCCGAATGGACGGACGCGCCCACCGCCAAGCCGCTGCCGCTGATCCGGGGGCGCGTTGAGTTCGAGGATGTGCATTTCGAATATGAGCGCGGGCGACCGGTGTTGGCGGACATTGCGTTCGTCGCCGAACCGGGGGAAACGGTCGCGCTGGTGGGCCACACGGGTAGCGGCAAGACGACGCTGGTTGCATTGCTGCAGAAGCTCTACCTACCCACACGCGGGCGCGTGGTGGTGGACGGGCACGACCTGCTCGACGTGACGAGCGAATCGCTGCACTCGCAGATGGGGAGCGTGCAGCAGAACAACTTTCTGTTCGCCGGTTCGGTGAGCGACAATATCCGCTTCGCGCGGCCTGAGGCGACCGACGCAGACGTGCGCGCCACGCTCCGGTCGCTGGATTGCCTGGACTTGATCGAGGCGCTCCCGAAAGGGTTGGAGACGCAAGTGGGGGAGAAGAGCGCGGCGCTCTCGCTCGGGCAGCGGCAACTGATCTGCTTCGCGCGGGCGATGTTGGCCGACCCACGGATCGTGGTGCTCGACGAGGCGACGAGCGCGATTGACAGCGTCACGGAAGCTCGGCTGCAACGGGCGCTGGAGATTCTCCTGCGGGGGCGGACGGCGTTTGTCGTGGCCCACCGACTGAGCACCATCCGCAAGGCGGGCCTGGTGCTCGTGCTGGACCAGGGGCGGATCGTGGAGCGCGGGACCCACGCCAGCCTGCTGGCGGCAGGGGGCGTTTATGCGCAGCTGCACGAGGAATTCACTCGCGGAGGCACCCAGGCGGCGGCGTGAGGGATTCTTACGAGCATTCAGAGGTGGGGCCGAGTTCTGGCTTGCCCAATGAACCACTGGACAGGGTGGGGACCTTTTGAAAAGCTGCGGTTGGTGAAACAATCAATTGTGACCTTGGACATGGAGGGGGTGCTCACGCCCGAGATATGGATTGCGGTGGCGGAGAAGACGGGCATCAAGGAACTGCGGCGCACCACCCGCGACGAGCCGGATTACGACAAGCTGATGCGCGGGCGGCTGAAGATCCTCGACCAGCACCGCCTCAAGCTCTCGGAAATTCAGCAGGTCATTGGGACGCTGCGGCCGCTGGCTGGGGCGAAGGAGTTTCTCGATGAACTCCGCTCGCTGGTGCAGGTCATCATTCTCTCCGACACCTTCGAGCAGTTTGCGACGCCGCTGCTGCGGCAGCTCGGATGGCCTACCCTGCTCTGCCATCGGCTGGTGGTCGAGGACGACCGGATTGTTGACTACCGTCTGCGCGTGCCCGAACAGAAGCAAAAGGCGGTGGCGGCGTTCAAGCTCTTGAATTATTACGTCATCTCCGGAGGGGATTCGTTCAACGACACGGCCATGCTGAGCGAGGCCCACGTCGGCTTCCTCTTCCGGGCGCCGGAGACCGTGAAGCGGCAGTTCCCGCAGTTCAAGGCGGTCGAGACCTATCCCGACTTGATGAAGCTCGTCAAGGATGCGATGCGCTAATAAGGAACACCGACGGTTACTCGGGCTTCAAATCACGGGCCATGAGGTCGCGGACAGCTTGGACGACATTCTTGCCGTCGTAGAGCATCGCAAAGACTTCGTCAAGAATCGGGGTGACGACGCCATGCTTGCGGGCGGACTGAAAGGCGGAGCGGGCGGTGGGGTAGCCCTCGGCTACCGCTAACATGCTGGCGGCGATGGCGGCGGGCTTTTCCCCGCGGCCAACGCGCTCGCCGAAGCCGCGGTTGCGGCTGTGCTTGGAGAAGCAGGTCACCATCAAATCGCCAAGACCACTCAAGCCCGTGAACGTCTCGGCTTGAGCGCCGCAGGCGACACCGAGGCGGCGGATTTCAACAATGGCACGGGTCACCAGTGCCGCCTTGGAGTTGTCGCCAAAGCCCAGTCCGTCGCCGGTGCCGGCGGCAATGGCGATCACGTTCTTCAAGGCACCGCCCAACTCAACACCCAGAACGTCGGTGCTGGTATAGACGCGGAACGTGGGGCGGCTAAAGAGCGTTTGCACTTGCTTGGCCGTGGCTGGATCGCAGCTTGCTGCCACGATAGCCGTGGGGATATCGCGTGCGACCTCAACGGCGAAAGTGGGGCCGGAGAGGGCGGCGCATTTTGCCTGCGGCGCGGTTTCGGCCAGGATGCCGCACATGGTTAGGCCGGTGTTGTACTCGATCCCTTTGGTCACGCTGACGATCAAGCCGGAGTACTGGGCCAAGAGGCGGGTCACCTCACGGAAGGGCTGTGAGGGGACGGCGACCACGATGCACTCGGCGCCCGCCACGGCGCGGGGCACGTCGGCCTGCAAAGCCACCTCCGGCGGCACTTCAATGCCGGGCAGAAAGCGATCGTTGCGGCCGGTTTGGCGGATTTCGTCGAGCCACTCCGCGACGTGCCCCCAAAGGGTAACTTCGTTACCGCCTTGATGCAGCAGCCGCGCCAAAGCGGTGCCCCATGCCCCTGCGCCGAGTATGGTGATCTTCATGGTGTCGGTTTCGGTGCGTCTGACGGCGACGCTCTCTTCAAGGTAATTCTGTCCTCGGTGCCGTTCATCAGCCTTCGGATGTTGGCCTTGTGCTTGTAGATCGCCAGTGCTGCCAGCGCGCCGGTGACGAGGATTAGAGTCCAGTTTTTCCCGACGGCCCAAGTGGCAAATGGCAGCACAAAGGCCGCCGACATGGAGGCGAGCGACACGTAGCGGGTCAACGCGAACACGATGATCCAAACGCCCAGGATGATCAAGAGCGGCACCGACACGAGTGCGACCAACACGCCGGCGGAGGTGGCAATGCCTTTACCACCCCTGAAACCCAGCCAGCAGGTGTAGTTGTGGCCAAGAATGGCTGCGGCGCCCCCACAGATGTCAAACCAGTCGCGCGCTGTTGGCCCAGCGGTTGGGTCAAACCAGCCGCAAAGCACTTTCGCAATGACAAGGACAGCCAAGCAGCCCTTGGCGGCATCGGCGAGCAATACGAAGATCCCTGCTGGCTTGCCGAGGATGCGGAGCACATTGGTCGCCCCGATGTTGCCGCTGCCCAGGGTGCGGATGTCAATGCCGCGCGATTTGGCCACGAGAAAGCCCGTCGGGACCGACCCGAGCAGGTAGGCGATCAGCACCGTCAGGATGTAACCAACAGCCGGCACGAAAGCACTCTATGAGTCCAATGTCCAAAGTTCAAAGTCCAAAGTATCTAGCGGGCAGCCAGTGGGGGCGCCAGTTGCCAGTTGTCAGTGAGCGGCGGTCAATGGCACATTGGCAGCAATGCATACGGATGATTCTCCACCGACCACGGACAAGGTCAAAGTGTCCGTGCTTGGCGTCGGCTCGCTCGGCAAAGAGCACGTGCGGATCTACGCGGAGCTTGCCGCTGCGGGACAGGTGGAGTTTGTCGGGGTGTATGACCCAGTGGCCGAGACCGCACAGAAGTCCGCTCAGAAGCATGGGGCTCGCGTATTCGGATCGGCAACGGAGGCGGCGGCGGCGAGTGACGCGGTGAGCGTTGTTACGCCGACGAGCACGCACTTCGAGCTAGCGCAAGCGCTGCTGCGGCAGGGCCGGCACGTGCTGCTGGAGAAGCCGATGACCGATAACGCCGCCCAGGCCGCCGAACTGGTCCAACTCGCGCAGCAGGAGCATTGCGTTTTGCAGGTGGGGCACGTTGAACGGTTCAACCCCGTATTCAAGTACTTGGAGAGCGTGGCGACCGACCCGCGCTTCATTGAGACTCACCGCCTCTCGCCTTACCCAGCGCGCAGCACCGACATTGGCGTGGTGCTGGACCTGATGATTCACGACCTGGACGTGGTGCTGGCGTTCGTGAAATCGGCGGTGACGAGCGTGGATGCGGTGGGCATCCCGGTGTTAAGCAAGTCCGAGGACATCGCGAACGCGCGGCTGCGGTTTGCCAACGGCTGCGTCGCCAACCTCACCGTGAGCCGGGTCCGTCCCGAGCGGATGCGCAAGATCAGAGTGTTCAGCGGGGGCGCGATGCCCAGCTACATCTCGCTCGATTACCGGGCGCAGGAGGGTTTCATCTATCGCATCGCCCGGGATGACGAGGAAGAGAGTTCGCTGCTCAGGAAGCTGCTCCACGCCAAAGACTCCACGATTGTCAGCGAATTCGGGGGAAAGCGGATTGTGCGTGAGCCGGTGCCGATTGCGAAGGAGGAACCACTCAAGCTGGAGCTGCAGCACTTCGTCCAGTGCGTGCGCGCGCATCGCACACCGGTGGTTAGCGGCGAATCCGCGAAGCGGGCGTTGGATCTGGCGTTTGAGATCACACGGCAGATTCGTGTTCAGTGAGACCCACGAGTTTCATGCTGATTGCGGGGGAGGCCAGCGGGGACATGCTGGCGGCGGAACTCGTCCGCGCCCTGCGCCAGGAGGTCGCGGACGCCGAGGCGGTTCCGACGGCGGATTGCCGGCCACTGCGCGCCGGCCTGCAGCCCCGCTTTTTCGGGGCGGGCGGGCTGCAGATGGCCGCGGCGGGAGTGGACCTGGCCTTCGATATGACCGAACACTCGGTGGTAGGCATCACGGAGGTGCTGAAGAACTATGTCAAGTTCCGGCGGCTCTTCCGGCGACTCTTTCAACTTGCGCTGGAACGGGAGCCAGATGCGATCATCTGCGTGGATTTCTCGGGGTTCAATCGCCGTTTTGCCCATGCCGTCAGGCAATACACTCGCAGCCGGGCGGACTGGTTCCACGATTGGAACCCCAAGCTGATCCAATACGTTTCACCCCAGGTGTGGGCATCGCGCGAGGGCCGCGCCTACCAGATGGCCCGCGACTACGACCTGGTCCTGAGCATCTTCCCGTTTGAGAAGGAATGGTATGCGAAGCGGGTGCCGCAATTGGCCGTGGAGTTCGTCGGCCATCCTATCGTGGACCGGTATGGGCAAGGGCGAGGGGCGAGGGGCGAGGGGCGAGGGGACAGAGGGACGCCGATGGTGCTGCTCCTGCCGGGCAGCCGGCCTGACGAGATGCGGCGGCATCTGCCGGTAATCCTCGGCGCCCTGGACTTGATCCGGGCCAAGGTCCCAGACGTCCGCGCCCGCATGGTACTGCCGCATAAGAGTCTCGTTAAGCAGGCGAAGGCATTGGGCCTGCCCGCCGGGTTGGACGCACGGGCCGGTGGCTTGCCTGAATCGCTGGCGGAAGCGAGCGTTGCGATTGCTTCGACGGGCACCGTCACCACCGAGTGTGCTTACTTTGGCGTGCCGACCGTGGCCCTGTACAAGACGTCCTGGAGCACTTACCAGATCGCCCGGCGAATTGTGAAGGTGAAGTATCTGGCCATGCCAAACCTTTTGGCTAATGAGGAGGTCTTCCCGGAGTTCGTCCAGGCGGCTGCTACATCAGACAACCTGGCCCGTGCGACGGTTGAACTGCTGCGGGATGCGGCCCGGCGCGCCAGGGTCAAGGCCAAGCTGGCTGAAATCGTCGCCTCATTGGGCAGTCCGGGCGCGACCGGCCGGGCAGCGAAGGCGATCGTAAAGAGACTGCCCCCAGAAGTCAGTGTTTGACTTCCGATTGAACGGAGGCGAGGCCCAGCCCGGCAATCAGAAGCTGGCCCCAAGGGGGTTTCTGGCTACCAAAAGAGGTACCCGGGGTCTGGAGGGTCATAAGCGTGATCTGCCAAATCATCGGGCAGTCGGTAAAACTCGGCGTGGGCGTCGCCAAACAGGATCACTTCGACCCGTCGCCCGCCCTTCATGTGCCAATCGGTACGAGGGTCGTCCAGGGAGCGATTGGCGTGCCGCGGCCAGTCGCCTTGAATGATCTTGGTGGCGGGCTTGCGGGCAATTTCCGAGCCTTTAATTGGGTCGTTGGCGGGATAAAACTTGCCCCCGCTGCCGGTGATATGCTGGACGCGAAACGAGTCAATGCGCCATTGGACCAGGTAACTGTTGCCCCACGCATTCCAACAGTTGGGCACCGAGGACCAGGCGTCTCCTTTGTCGGTTGGACAGTGAAAGACGTTGACGTTGCGGGCGTATGTGTTCAGCGGGCGGTTGGTCTCCCATTCCTCCGCCCCGTATTCCCACGCCGATCCGGTGACGTAGGGATTGGCCGGCCGCTGGCCGCCGACCGCCGCCCAGCCGTCATGGACAGGATACAGGTCGTTGGCGTCATGGAAGTAGAGCTGGAAGGCAACGCCGATTTGGTGCTGGTTGCTAGTACATTGAGTCCGCTGGGCCTTGACCCGGGCTTGGGATAGCGCGGGCAAGAAGAGAGCTGCCAGGATCGCGATAATGGCAATGACCACCAATAATTCTATCAGAGTGAAGCCGGCGGGTTCCCAACCCCTTTTGCTGCGCCCGACGGAGATGCTGGCGCTGGCTGCGTTCACGCGGGGATTTTGAGGGAATAGCGTGGCCTCGTCAAGTCTCCGGGTGTGGAAACCACGTGGGACAGAGGAGGGGTGAGGCGGTGCCCCCGATCAGCGAAGCCGCGATGGGGGTGCGGGGAAGTTTGGGTTCGCGGGGTTTCCCGCGCTCCCTGCCGGGCTATAGCCGGCCTATGGCGGTGAGGATGCCGTGCAGGAGGGCGTGGGGATTGGGCGGGCAACCGGGAATATAGACATCTACCGGGATGACTTTGTCCACGCCGCCGAGGCTGGCGTAGTTCTGGCCGAAGATGCCGCCGCTGCAGCCACAGGCACCCACGGCCACTACCAGTCTTGGCGCCGGCGTGGCGTCGTAGGTCTTACGGAGAGCCAATTCCATGTTGCGAGAGACGGGGCCGGTGACGAGCAGCATGTCGGCATGACGGGGGGAGGCGACGAAATGTATGCCGAAGCGCTCGATGTCATACACCGGGCTGTTCAGTCCCGCGATTTCGATCTCGCAGCCGTTGCAGGAGCCGGCATCCACCTCGCGGATGTGGAGAGAGCGGCCGAGCACCTGGGTGATACAGGCCTTCAATTCGGCACCGAGTGACTCGAGAGAGGAGTCGTGAGAGTTGATAGTTGATAGTTGATGGTCCAAGAGCTTCTCGTGCGTGCCGTCGGGGGCGAGGGCGTAGTTTGCAGTAGTCAGCAGGTCGGATTTTTGCCTGGTGGCCAGTTCGCAGCGGTTGGTCATGCGAATGGCAGGGTCCACCTCGGCGCAGAGGCCGCAAAAGGTGCACTTGGCGAGGTCCAGCGTGACGGCGCGCGTTCCGGAGCCATCCTGGCAAGCCAGCGCGCCGGTCGGGCAGGCGGCTACGGCGGCCCGGGCATCCTGCCACTTGACGAAATCTATTTCGGGGCTCCCGCGCGCATGACTCGACACTTCGGCTGGGGTCTGCGGGTAATCGGTGGTGACGACGCCGGTGGCCAGACTCTTGCGTATGATGTCGAACATGGGCGGAGGGGTTACCGGTCGGTGCCGGAATAGGAAAGGTTGAAGCTCTTGTTCACCACGGGGAAGTCCGGGATGATGTTGCCCAGGATGGCTTCGCTCAGGGCCGGCCAGTTCTGGAGCGAGGGGTCTTTGATCTTGCAGCGGGCCAAGCGGTCGTCCTCGGCAGTGCGAATCCAGTGTAGAATTTCTCCGCGCCACCCTTCGACATAGCCGAGGGCAACCTGGTTGGGTGGCGGGGTCGGCACGTTCACGCGCGTTGGACCATCTGGCAGCATCGCGATGATTTGCTCAATAACGGAGAGGGCTGTTTGCACTTCGTCAATGCGCACCTGCATTCGGCGCAGGACATCGCCCTCGCGATAGACCGGCACGGTGAAGCTCACCTGGTCGTAGGCGGCGTGTGGGAAGTCGCGCCGCAAATCGTGGTCGAAACCGGAGGCGCGACCTGCAATGCCGACTACGCCCAGGTCGCGCGCTGTCTCGGGTTTAAGGATGCCGGTAGTTTCCAGCCGGTCGCGGGTGGAAGAGGACTCGCGGATTAAGCCAACGAGCGACTCGAATTCGGGACGCAGGTCCAGGACGAACCGGTGAATGGCTTCGATATGGGCGGCGTTCCAGTCGGACCGGACGCCGCCGAGGGCGGCCATGCCGCGCAGGAGACGGTTGCCGGCAAGCTGTTCATTGAGGCGCAGCACGCGTTCCTTAAGCCGCATCGCATGGGCGTTGGCGACGACGAACGCCACGTCGGTGGCAATGGCGCCGATGTCAGCAATATGGTTGTAGAGGCGCTCGAGTTCGAGGCAGACCGTGCGGAGCGCGCGTGCGCGCAGCGGGGCCTCGACATTGGCGGCACGCTCGACGGCGTGGCAGAAGGCGGTGGCGTGAGCGAAGCTGGAGTCGCCCGAAATGCTCTCGGCCAGCCGGACGCCGTGGGTCACGGGGATGTTCTCGAACAGCTTTTCGGTGCCCTTGTGGGTATGGAAGAGCCGGATTTGGAGATAAAGCACCGGCTCGCCGGCCACGCTGAAAAGGAAATGGCCCGGCTCGATGATACCCGCGTGCACCGGCCCAACCGGGACCTGGAACACCCCTTCACCTTCTACCGCCCGGAACTTATGCCGCTCGCCCTTGAAGGGCGGCAGGACGGTATGCAAGTCGAAGTCTTTGCGAAGCGGATAGACTTCCGGCCAGTCGTCGTGCAGCGCGCAGCGGCGGGGATTGGGGTGGCCTTCCAGCTTGAGGCCGAACATGTCCTGGACTTCGCGCTCCTGCCAATTCGCGGCGGGCAAGGCATTGGCGAGCGAAACGACGCGAGGCTGTGTCTCAGAGACCGGCACGCGCAATATGAAGAAACCGTGCGCCGCATCCAGCGCAAACACGTAATAGAGGTGGAACGCACCGGCCTGTGCGCGGGCGTCGTCGGCAAAGAGGCTGACCAGCCGCCCATTCCATTTCTTGTAAAGCTGCGCGCAGAAGCCCGGGACCAGCTCCATTTGGGCGTGGAAATAGACTTCGTTAGGGCGGGGAACATGCACCGCCTCGATTCGCGCATCGAAGCGTTCGGTCAAATCGCTCAGCGCAGGCTGGAGGCCGGGCAGAATAGGGGGCAGATCAACGTTCATAGCCTGGATGTCTCAGAGCGTGGCGGAGCCACAACCGGAAATGCCAAATGGCAGATGGCAAATGGCAAATGACACTTGCACGGGCGCATAGGGGATTTGCGACGGCTGCGAGAATCTTCGTGGATAGTAATACGATTTGCTGCCGGTGGAGAACGTCCGTGCAGATCCAAAAGCGGCAGCAAGCTGCGCGCACTCCAAACGCTAGCGCGGTTCGGGTCCGGCTTTGCGGCACTACGTTCACTGCACCCCTCCGATGATGTCCCTGGCGCGTTCCATGACCTCCAGCAGGGGCGTCGGCAACCACACGCTGAAGACCACCAACGCCCCGAGCATGAGGCCCATTGCGGGGACGCTGTCGAGTGCTGCCGCGTTGGCGTTCCGCGCGATCTTTGGGGTGCCGGGCAGGATACGGGTCAGTTGATAGAGTATGCCGCAAAAGGAGGCCAGGAGCGCCGCCAAAACGAGTGTGCTCACGAGGATGTGGCCCGCTGCAAAGCCGCCGCTCAAGACCGTTAGCTCACTGAAGAACAGACCAAAGGGCGGCAGGCCGGTCGCCGACGCGGCCGCCAGTCCCATGCATACGGCGGTCAGGGGCAGCACTTTGGCCACGCCCAATCCAATCAGCCGCATTTGAAGTGTGTGGCAGGTTTGATGGATGTTACCGGCGGCGAAAAAGAGGACGGGTTTGGTTAGCGCGTGATACCCCATGTGGAGCAGCGCGCCGAAGATGGTGATGGGCGAGTTGAGGCCAATGCCAACGCAAATCAGGCCGACATGCTCGAGGCTCGAATAGGCCAGGAGCCGTTTGAGGTTGGTCTGGACCAGGATGAAGGGCGCGGCCAGGAACATTGATCCGAGCCCGAACACGAGCAGGAGGGTCCGGCTGAAGGGCGTGCCCAAGCAGGCGGTGGTGAGGATGTGAAAGCGCAGCAAGGCGTAGAGGGTGACCTTCAGCGAGACGCCCGAGAGCATGGCGCTGGTGGGCGACGGCGCTTCGCTATGGGCATCGGGCAGCCAGGTGTGCATGGGCGCGAGGCCGGCCTTGGTGCCATAGCCAACGAGCACGAACACAAAGGCCAGCTTGATCATGCGGGGGTCGAGCTGGCCGGCCACCAGCATCAGGTGGGACCAGTTGAAGCTCGGCAAGGTAGCTGATTGTCTGTCCACGGCGGCGGCATAGGTGAAGACGGTGCCGAAGAGCGCGAGCGCCAGGCCAAGGCTCCCCAGGATGACGTATTTCCAGGCCGCTTCGAGGGACGTTTTGCGGTTATACAGGGCCACGAGCAGCACGGACGAGAGGGCGGTGGCTTCCAGCGCGAACCACATCACACCCAGGTTGTTGGCCAGCACCACGAGGAACATGCCCGCAGTGAAGATGGGGGTGAGCACAAAGAACTCCTTGACCCGACCGGCGGTTACTGCCCCGGCAGCGAGGTCGCGGCGGAAATAGCGCCCGGCGTAAAGCGAGCTTCCCAGCGACACTACCGAGATGAGGAGGACCATCCAGGCACTTAACGCGTCGGCACGGAAGAACTCGCTGGATTCGGTCACCGCATAAGGCGGCGCGAGCACCGCAGCCAGCAACCGCAAGCTCAGGGCGAGCGTAATGCCGAAGGCGAACACGTTAGCCAGCTCCATCGCGCGCCGGGACCGCAGCACCAGGCAGAGCAGTCCTGCGACTGCGGGCACAATCAAGATAGGGGTGAGCAACGTCATCCTTTCAATTGGCTCAGCTTGTCCACATCCATAGAGGCGAACGTCTCGCGGATACGATAGACCAGAAGCCCCAGCACCATCACGGCGACCATCAGGTCGAAGAAGATGCCCAGCTCGACCACCAGCGGCATGCCGTAGGTGCTGAGGGCGACAGCGGCGAGCATGACGCCGTTTTCCACTGTCAGGAGCGCCAGCACCTGGGTGATGGCTTTCCGGCGGTTGAACATGAGGAAGAAGCCGGTCAACAGGAGCGTGATCGCGGTGCCCAGGGTGTTATTGCCGAGCCGTTCGAGGGAGGTAAAGGGCCGCGCGACAATGTAGCCCAGGAGGGTGAGCCCGCCGCAGAGCAGCATGGAGGCCGTCGAATTGAAGAGCGGCTCGATTTCCTGGTGAATCTGGATGCGGCGGACCTGCCGGTTCAAGAGCCAGGGCAGGAAGAACACCTTGCCAAGCAAGGTCAGGCCCGCAACCCAATAGACATGGGCGGCGTTGTGGAAATAGGCAACGATAGCCGCGATGGCGGTCAGCATGAGTGATTGCAGCGCGAACAGCCGGATGTTGGTCAGCAGCATCCTCTGCACCACCATGAGCAGTTGGATCACCAGCATCCCGGCGGCCAGCAAGGTGATCCACTGGGAGGCTAGTTCGGATTGGAGGGGGTTCATGTTACTCGAACAGGAAGGTCGAGAGCAAGGCCAGGGTGGCCAGGATGAAGGCGGCGCTCAGGAGGTCAGGGATACGGAAAAGGCGGAGCTTGGCGTTGGTGGTCTCGACCACGACCACCGCGGCGGCTGCGGCGAGGAGTTTGGCTGTGAACCAGAGGAGGGACAGGCCAAGCGACGGCGCACTCAGGTTGTAGGCAATACCCACCGGGAAGAAGATGTTCACCAGCAGGGCCATCAGAATAAGCTGTTTGAGTGAGGCGCTCCATTCGATGAGCGCCAGGTAGCGGCCGGAGTATTCGAGAATCATCGCCTCGTGGATCATCGTTAGCTCCAGGTGGGTCGCCGGGTTATCCACCGGGAGCCGGCCCGTCTCGGCCAAGAGCACGATGAACAGCGCGGCAAAGGCCAACACGTGGGCCGGGTTGAGCAGCTTCCAGGTGGGACCTTGGGCCGCGAGCAACATTTGGCTGAGGTTGGTGGAACCAGCCGCGATGGCGACGGTGAAGATGGCCAGCATGAGGGCCGGTTCGGCGACAGCGGCGATGGTCATCTCACGGCTGCTGCCCATGCCGCCAAAGGCGCTCGCGGGGTCAAGGCCGGCCAAAGCCAGGAAGAACCGTCCGAGCGCGAGCAGGCCAACGAAGGCCAGGGCGCCGCCGAACAGGCTCAAAGGGGCAGAGGCGCTCACCATCGGTACCATCAGGCCGGCGAGCAATGTGGAGATGAATAGAATGTAGGGCATCGCCCGGAATATCCAGGAGGCGTGCTCGGAGATGACCATGTCCTTGCGCAGGAATTTGGCCAGGTCCAGGTATGGCTGCCAGACCGGCGGGCCACGGCGAGTCTGGAGCTTGGCCTTCCAGTTCTTGATGCAGCCGCTGATGAATGGGGCTAGCGCGAGCAGCAGGAGAGTTTGCAATAGGATGGCAAACGCGTTCATGGGCAAGCGGGAGCGGAAATCCGAAGGCCGAAGCCCGAAGGCCGAAAGAAGGCCGAAGTCCGAACGCCGAAAGCCGAAGCCCATCGGGCGTGCGGGGAGCAGAGATGGACGGCACGCGGTGCACGACCTGCGGCAGCCTTCGGGCTTCGGCTTTCGGGGGTTGGGCCTTGTTTGGGCCTTAGGGCTTTGGGTTTTGGGCTTTGCTTCGTCATATCGCAAAGATCAGCAGCAGCAACAGCGTGATGAAGATGTAGATGAGATAGGCCTGGATGCTGCCGGCCTGCAACCCGCGCATCCGCCGGGAGAATCGCAAAATGCCGTGGTTCAATGGCCGGTAGAGGCGGGTGACGAAGGCTTCTTCGATGTGGCTCTCGAAACGAAGGGTCTTGGCGAAGTAGGGTGAGTAGTCGTATTCGCGCTGCACCTCGCGGCGGGGGCGGAACAGCGCTTTGAAGATCATCCGGATCGGTTTGGAGAAGCCGGTGGCGGTGTACTCCATTTGCGGGGTCAGCCCTTGCAGGCCGCAATCCCAAGTAGGTCCAATGCGCACGTGAGCGCCGCGGCCTAAGAGCAGCCACAACACCAGGGGTATCGGCAGCAGGCAGATCGCCATCAGGGCGATGCCCGCCGTCGAGACGGTGCCGCCCAACTCCTGCGTATTGCCCAGCACCCAACCGTCGGCGCGGCTCAGATAGGCAGGAAGCGGCTGGCCGATGAGCTGCTGCATGAGCGGCTCCAGCAGCTTCAGGAAGAGCGTCGGGAACAGTCCCAGGAACACGCACGCAGCGGTAAGCAGGCCCAGGCCGGCAAACATAGTCGGTGCGGCTTCGTGCGCGCGGGCTGCGTGCTCGCTCCGGGGTTGGGCCAGGAAGGTGATGCCAAACGCCTTGACGAAACACGCTGCGGCCAGGGCGCCCGTCAGTGCGAGCATGGCGCCGCTGAGCGGGAACATCAGGCGCACAAGGCTCTGGGTCGTGCCGAAGCCCTGGAGCAAAGACTGGTAGGTCAGCCACTCGCTCACAAAGCCATTGAGCGGCGGCAGGGCGGAGATCGCCACTGCTCCCACGAGGAAGCAGAAGGCGGTTTTGGGCATCCGTTTGATCAGCCCGCCCATCTCCTCCATGTTGCGGGTGTGGGTGGCGTGAACGACGGCGCCCGCGCCCAGGAAGAGCAGCGCCTTGAAGATGGCGTGATTGATGGTGTGATAGAGGCCGGCAATCAACGCGAGCGTCGCCAGCACGGGATGGTGCGTGTGCAGGAACATCAAGGCGGCGCCCAGACCCATGAGAATAATGCCGATATTCTCGACGCTGTGATAGGCGAGCAGTCGCTTGAGGTCGTGCTCCATCAGCGCGTAAAGGACACCGAGCAACGCGGAGACGGTGCCGATGGTCAGGATCGTGACGCCCCACCAATTCGGCGGAGTGCCCATAAAGTCGAACAGCACGCGCGTGAGCCCGTAGATGCCCGTCTTGATCATCACGCCCGACAGCAAGGCTGAAGCGTTGCTGGGCGCGACAGGGTGCGCCTCCGGCAGCCAGATATGGAGCGGCACGATGCCTGCTTTGACGCCGAAGCCGAAGAGGAACAAGAGGAATGCCGCGTCGCGCCTGCCCGGGGACATCTTTTCGCCTAGCGTGCGGAAAGCGTCGAAGGAGTAATCGCCCGGGCTTTGGCCGCCGCCGGCCTGGAACAGCAAGAGGAACCCGAGGATGAGGCAGGCGGTGCCGACGTGGGACATGATGAAGTAAAGCACCCCCGCGGCGCGGGCCTCGCTCTGCTCATGCTCGAAGCTGACCAGGCAATAGGCCGTGAGGGCCATGATTTCCCAAGCGACAAGGAAGAAGAAAGCGTTAGAGGCGGTGAACACCAGCGTCATCGCCAGCAGCAGGGCGTTGTAAAAGGCCGCCAGCACGCCCACGTTCTTGCGCCCGTAAAAGGCGGGCACATACCCGAACGAATAGACCGAAACCGCCAGCGCCAGGATGGATACGATCAGGACAAAGAAGGCTCCGAGCGGATCGAGCTTGACGGTGAGCTGGAGATAGGGAACCAACGAGGGCCAGAGCTCGAACGCCGCCCGCCCAGCGCCCGGCCCCGAGATCAGTCCCAGCATCGCGGCTGTGATTCCCAGAACCGCGGCCACTGCTGCGCAGCCAAAACCGACCAGGTTGGCTACCTTCTCGCGCCGCAAGGCCAGCAGGCTGCCGACCACCCCGAGGGCATAGGCGCAGAACGCGAGTTGCAACAGGAGATTCGGGGACGGCAAGTCCATGCTTGGTTCCGGCGGAAGGGAGGCTCGGGGTAAGAAGCTTGAGCTTGAGGCGCAGTCCTCAGCCCGGGCGCAGCCTGATCCGCTCGAGGACCCCGAGGATAGCCTCGGCGTTGTCCGCCAAGCGGAGCTGGGCCAAGAGTTCGGGCTGCTGACCGAGCCGGGCGAGGGTGGCGAGCAAGTGGAGATAGCCGGCTACATCGGTGGCCGGCACGGCGAGGAGGAAAATGACCTGGACCGGCCAGGAACTTCTGCCGCCCCAAACGACCGGGTGTGGCGTGCGCCCGAAGGCAAACTGCAGGCGCTTCACTCCACTCAAGCGCGCATGCGGTAAAGCCAGGCCGGTATCGAGAGCCGAGTTGGCGAGGAGCTCCTGGTTCAGCGCCGCCTGATAGAACGGGAGAACGTCCGGCACCCCGCCCCGGCGTTGCAGGATATGGCTCAGCTCACTGATGATGCCGGCAGTATCGCGCTCCCGCAATTGCGGCACGATCAGCTCCAGGCAGGTGTAATCTGCCAGGGAAACCGGGGCAACAATATTGGTCGTCGCTTCAGAAAGCATACATGGATCTTAGTCCGGATAGCAGCCTGCCCGTCCGTTGAGCCACGGGCGTCGGTCTGGGCCTTGAAGGCCAGCCGGCAGCACGCTCAAGCCACGGCCACCAAAGCCCGGCGTTTGCGGGGCTTAGCGGCGGGCTTGGCCGCGGGCTTGGCGGCAGGCTTCGCCACTTCGAGGTGAGCCAGGAACTCGACTTCCGCGGCGTCGGGCAGGTAGAGGTAGCGACCGCAGCTCTCACAGAGCTGGACGTCCTCGCCGCGCATGAGCACCGTTATCTGGCCGATGGGGACGTGCATGTGGCAGCCGGTGCAAACCTGGTTGCGCACCACCGCGACGCCCTTCTTCCCGCGGACACGGAGGCGGTCGTAATGGCCAAGAATGGGCTGAGGTATCTTCTCGCGCAATTCGGCGGCTTGCGCTTCGGCGTTTTTGCCTGGGGCTTCGTCAAACTCCAGGGCCTGGAGCTTCAGGAGATTCTGCAATATCATGTTCATAGAAGGGAGGGGAAGGCTGACTGCACTACGCATGTGAGTGGGTAAGTCACAACTGTTTGTAACGCAGGCCCGCCAAGTTTGCAAGCTGATAATTCGAGAGAATTGCCCGCCGCGCCGAAGGAAACTGGCGCCGCCCTTCCTCGGAAGCGGCGCCAGTCCGTGTGCGCTATGACCACGCGTTGGAGCGTGTCTTGTGCATTCTTCCGAATTAACGCTTGCGGGCGTTGCGCTTGCCGGCCTTGGGGGCGGCGGGGGCGGTGGCGGCGGCAGGCTGCGGTTGGGGTTGGGCGGCGGGAGCCGTCGGAGGCTGCGCTTTGGGCGCGGCGGCGCAAGCGCAGGGAGTGGTGTTCGCTGGTGTAGCAGTATTGGTCGTTTCGCTCATAATTTAAGTTTTGTTCTTACAGTTGCTGGTTTAATGGCAACCAGCTCACTGCTAAGGCAGGAGGCGTGCCACACGGCGTCTCGAGAACGTAAGTGAGCTATTCCCAGAGGCTTCCATAAATGTCGCCGGCTTTCCTGGGGCGAGCGATTCATGGTTTCCGCGCAATTCCTGCACCGGCAGCCTGCCCGCGCGTGCAGGCTGCTCCGCAAAGCACGGGTGCCGGGATTGTGACTTGAGCACGCGGAAAGGGTGGCACTCCAGCGGTAATAGGGAGGAGCTAGGGCGTTGCACCGTAGGATTACCGTAGGATATCCGTAGGAGTTCCGTAGGAGTCGGGGGTCTGCGGCGGGTCCACCATGGCCGCGCTGCAGGACCGCGTCGGCAGGGCTGCAGCCCAACTACCCTACTCAACTAATACCACTACCCTGCCGCGCTTGTCAAGTTTTCTCTCGCCGCTCCGGTTCCTGGGCGGGGGGTGCGTCAGCAGCCGGGCTCTCCAGCAGGCCATATTGCTTGAGCTTGTATTGCAGGGCGCGTCGGCTGATGCCCAGCGCCCGGGCGGCTTCCTCGCGATTGCGCGTGACATGTGTCAGCGTCTGGCGGATCAGCAATTTTTCCACCTCGGCCAGGGGGGTGCCGGGCCGGATGGTAAACGTGGTGGTGTTGCGGTCATACTCGCGCAGGAAATCGGGCAGGTGGCTGACGCCCACTTCGACCTCGCGGCAGGTGATGACCAGGCGTTCGATCACGTTGCGGAGCTGGCGCACATTGCCCGGCCAGGGAAAACGCTGGCAGAGCTGCAGCGCCTCGGCGGAGATTCGCTTGCGGCGCCGCTTGTGCTTGGCGGCGAACTGCTCCAGGAAGCGCTCGATCAGGAGCGGAATGTCTTCCGCCCGCTCACGGAGCGCCGGCATGACAATGGGGACGATTTGCAGGCGGTAGAACAGATCCTCGCGGAACTTGCCTTGCGCTACCGAGTCGCCCAGCTTCTTGTTGGTGGCGGCAATGACCCGGACATTGACGCGGATCAGTTCGGAACCGCCGACCATGCGGAACGCGCCGTCCTCCAGCACGCGCAACAGATCGCCCTGCCCTTTGGGAGAGAGGTCGCCGATTTCGTCCAGGAAGAGGGTGCCGCCGTCGGCCAGTTGGAAGCGGCCAGGCTTGTTGGCAATCGCGCCGGTGAAGGCGCCTTTGACGTGGCCGAAGAGCTCGGCCTCGAGCAACTGTTCGGCCAGCGCGGCGCAGTTCACCGAGATGAAGGGCCGGTCGCGCCGGGCGCTTTGCGCGTGGATCGAGCGGGCGGCGATCTCTTTGCCGGTACCGCTCTCGCCCTCGATCAATACCGTGACATCGCTGTTGGCCACCTCTTGGATGAGCCGCGCCGCGGCGCGCATGGCCTCGGAATCGCCCACGAGCAAGCTGGTGTCCGGGCGCGTCTGGAGCCGCAGCCGCAGCTCGTTGTTCTCGGCGACCACGGCCTGGAATTCCAGCGCTTTCTGCACGAGGGCCCGCAGCCGTTTCATGTCAATGGGCTTGGGCAGGTAATCATAGGCCCCCTGCTTCATCGCCTCGACGGCGCTCTCGACCGTCCCAAAGGCGGTCATCAGGATGAACAGCGTGTCCCGGCTGTGCGCGCGGACCCGCGTCAGCAGTTCCAGGCCGCTGAGGCCGGGCATCTTGATGTCCGAAATCACCAGGTTGTAGAGCCGCTGTTCAGCCAGTTTCAGTGCTGCGGGCGCATCGGTCATGGCATCAACGACATAGCCCTCGCGCCGCAGAGCCTCCTGCACGCCGGCGCACAGCCCTTGCTCGTCATCCACCACCAGGATTCTGGCGGACTTGTGTCTATCTGGGTCCATCTGTGGTTTTCAGCGGCAATCGCATCGTCAGCACCGCGCCGCCGGCCGGGCCGTTTTGCGCCTCGAGACTGCCACCGTGGGCGGTGACGATCTGCTGCGCAATCCAAAGCCCCAGACCGCTGCCTTCGGCTTTCGTGGTAAAATACGGGTCGAAGATGGAGGCCAGCTTCTCCGGCGGAATCCCCGGCCCGTTGTCGCTCACGGTAACACAAACCATCCCGTCCGCCAGAGCGGCGCTCACCTCAACCCGGCCCTTGGTTTCGACCGCCTGGATGGCGTTAATCAACAGGTTCAGCAGCGCCTGGGTCAACCGGACGGGATCGGCCATCACTGGCGGCAGCGGCTCACCAAGGCGGCTGGTGATTCCGATCTGGCGCGCCGCCGCCTCGGGCCGGAGCAGTTCGCACACGTGCGTGAGGATCTTGGGGATTTCGACTGGCTCCAGATCCACTCCGGCCGGACCGGCCAAACGAAGGAAGCGCTCGACGATGCCCTCCAACCGGTGCAACTCACCGTGAATGATCTCGAGGCGGGGAGCCAATTGTCCGCGCATTTGCGGGGCCAGCGCGGCCAAGTCTTCCTCCAGCAACTGGACGTGGATGTCGAGCGAGCTGAGCGGGTTGCGGACTTCGTGGGCCAGGCGCCCGAGGAGCCGCGCGAGCAGGTCACGTTTCTCGGCCACGGCCAACTGTGACGAATCCTGGCCGAGGGCCTTTGCTAAGATGCTTTCCACTGAAGGACAACATAATAAACAGCGGATGCCCCGTCCAGCCAGCCAGTGCCCACCCTTGGTGCAGTGAATACCGCGGAAGCGCCGCCAGTCCAACTTACTGAACGACAGCGCAGCAACTCAAGACCATGAACAGTGTATGAGGCTTTATGAAAGCGCGGAAAATATCAGGTTGGGTTTTCGGGATAGTGTTGGCCGGCGGGGCAATCGTGACTGGCGTTGCCCAAGAAACGCTTAAGCCCTCGCCGACAACGGTTTCATCCAGCAACACGGTAGCGACGATTCCTGCCTCGGCGGCCCCCGCTCTGCCCAGCAACGCCAGGGACAAATCGCCTGCCTCCACCGTCTATGCCTCGCCCTGGGTGGACGAGGTCGAGCGGCTCACGAAGGCCAAGGTTGATGAGGGGGTCGTGCTGACCTACGTCATCAACTCTGCAGGCACATTCAACCTCACCGCGGACCAAATCGTTCGTTTGCAGAACCTCGGCGTCTCTCCTCCGGTCATTAATGCAATGATTCAGCACGACCAGGAGTTGATCTCGGGTGCGCGGCCCCTGACGGCGGCGTCGCCGCCTTCGTTGCCAACCGCCCTGCGGGCGGTCCTGGCCCCGCATCCGCAGGCAACCGGGGCCACGAACGCGCCAACGGCCACTCTGGCCGCACCTCCGCCTGCCCCTGCGCCGCTCATAGCCAATGACGACTCCGACGGGGGCGGGGACTGGTTCTACGTTGAGCCGGACGACGTGCCCGACCAACCGGCCAGCGCTGGCCCGGTGCGAGTACCCTATCCGGTCAAACTCAACGACCCGATCATCATTCTGAAGCTCCCGACCTTTTCCGTCCCGAGCTGGTAATCCGGCAGCAAGGTGGTGTGGAGTAGCGGCGGGGGTGGGTTCTTCGGTCTCTGCACTGTGAGCACAGCCGTCGCCTGCTCGCGAAGGGGCTCTCAGGGCAGGTTGGTGCAGCCCATGAGGTAGCGGTCGCACTCCCGGGCGGCTCCCCGTCCTTCGTTAAAGGCCCAGACGACGAGGCTCTGGCCGCGGCGGCAATCGCCGGCGGCGAAAACGCCTTTGTGGCTCGCGGCGTATTTCTCGAACTCAGCCTTAATGTTGGTGCGAGCGTCTCGCTGGAGCCCAAGCTCGTCGAGCAACGGCTGTTCGGGGCCAAGAAAACCCATGGCGAGCAGGACAAGCTGTGCGGGTCGCACCTCTTCGGTGCCTGGAACTTCTTTGGGCACGAACTGCCCTTTGTCGTTGCGCTCCCACTGGATCTGAACAGTGAGGGCTTCCTTGACCCAGCCTTTGCTATCGCCGACGAACTTCTTCGCCGTGGCCAGATAGACGCGGGGGTCGGCGCCGAACTTCGCGGCGGCTTCTTCCTGCCCGTAGTCCAGGCGATAGACCTTCGGCCACTCCGGCCACGGGTTGTCGGCGGCGCGGTCCTGGGGCGGACGCGGGAGGATTTCCAACTGGACCAGGCTCCGGCAACCGTGCCGCATAGCGGTGCCGACGCAGTCCGTTCCGGTGTCGCCGCCGCCGATGACCATGACGTCCTTGCCCTCCGCGGAAATAAAGTTCCCGTTCTGGCTGCTGTCCAACAGGCGGCGGGTGTTGTGGGTCAGGAAATCCATGGCGAAGTGGATGCCGTTGAGGTTGCGGCCTTCGATGGGCAGGTCGCGCGGCTTGGTCGCACCCGTGCAAAGGACGACGGCGTCAAAGTCCTTCAGCAGTTTCTTCCCCGAATAGTTCACGCCCACCTCAGTCCGGGTCACGAACTTGACCCCCTCGGCTTCCATCTGCGCGATGCGGGGGAGTACGACCTTCTGCTTGTCGAGCTTCATGTTCGGGATGCCATACATGAGCAACCCCCCCACGCGGTCAGCGCGCTCGAACACGGTAACCTCGTGGCCGGCCTTGTTGAGTTGCGCGGCGGCGCAGAGCCCCGCCGGACCGGAGCCGACGACGGCTACTTTCTTGCCGGTGCGGACTTTGGGCGGCTCCGGCATGACCCAACCTTCCTGCCAGCCGCGGTCAATAATGGCGCATTCCAGGTTCTTGATGGTGACGGGCGGGGTGTTGATGCCCAGGACGCAGGAACCTTCGCAAGGGGCCGGGCAGACGCGGCCGGTGAAGTCGGGGAAGTTATTGGTCTTATGGAGGCGCTCCAGCGCTTCCTTCCACAGGCCACGATAGACCAGGTCGTTCCACTCGGGGATAAGGTTGTGGATGGGGCAGCCGGAGGCCATGCCGTTGAGCAGGGTGCCGGTGTGGCAGAACGGGACGCCGCAATCCATGCAGCGGGCGGCCTGTTCGCGGAGCTTGCCCTGCTCCAGGTGGCGGTGGAATTCGTTCCAGTCACGGATGCGCTCGAGGGCTGAGCGGTCCTGCGGCAACTCGCGCAAGTATTCGATAAAGCCGGTGGGTTTGCCCATCGTCGGTGAGGAAGATCAGGTTCTAGAGTTTAGGGGATGAATGGGACGTATAGGACATATGCTATCCGCCGCCGATACGGGCGACGTCGCGGGCGTTTTCCTCAAAGGCGGCCATGATGGCCTGCTCGCCGCTCAAGCCAGAATCTTGCACACGTTTCATGGACTGCAGGACGCGCTTGTAGTCCTTGGGCAGGACCTTGACGAACTTCGGCAGGGTCTGCCGCCAATTCGCTAGCAGTCTGGCCGCCAGGGCGCTCTGCGTGTAGGTCTGGTGGCGCTGCACCAGCTTCCACACCTGCTCGATCTCGTCCGGGTCTTCGAGTTTCTCCAGCCCAACCATCTGTAGGTTGCAGCGGCGGGGGAAATCGCCCGTCTTATCGAACACATAGGTCACACCGCCGGACATACCCGCCGCAAAATTGCGCCCAGTCGGCCCCAGCACGACGACACATCCGCCGGTCATGTATTCGCAGCCGTGGTCACCGACGGATTCGACGACCGCCCGGACACCGCTGTTGCGGACGCAGAACCGCTCGCCGGCCATGCCGCGGATATAGGCCTCGCCGCCCGTTGCACCGTAAAGGGCCACGTTGCCAACGATGATGTTCGCCTCGGGCACAAAGGTGGATTGGGCGGGCGGAAAGACGATGAGCTTGCCGCCGGACAGGCCCTTGCCGAGGTAGTCGTTGGAGTCGCCCTCCAGGAAGAAGGTCATGCCTTTGGGCATAAACGCGCCGAAACTCTGCCCGGCGCTGCCGGTGAAATGAAGCTCGATAGTATCCTCGGGCAGCCCTTCGGCCCCCCAGCGTCGGGTGACTTCGCTGCCGACGATGGTGCCGACTACGCGGTGAACGTTGCGGATAGGCAGCACGGCCATGACCTTCTCCTTGCGCTCGATGGCCGGGGCGCAGAGCTTGCGCAGCACCGTGTTATCGAGCGCCTTTTCGAGGCCGTGGTCCTGAGGAATCTGGCAGAAACGGCCCACGCTCGTTGGCATTTCGGGCTGGTAAAGGATGTTGCCGAAGTCGAGCCCCCGGGCCTTCCAGTGGTCCACGGCTTTCTTCACTTCGAGGCGGTCGGCGCGCCCGATCATCTTGTTCACTTGCCGGAAGCCCAGTTGGGCCATCAGCTCGCGCACCTCGGTGGCAATCATGCGCATGAAATTGACGACGTGCTCGGGCTCCCCGGCGAAGCGTTTGCGCAGTTCCGGGTCCTGCGTAGCAACACCAACCGGGCAGGTGTTGAGGTGGCAGACGCGCATCATGATGCAGCCCATGGCCACGAGCGGCGCGGTAGCAAAGCCAAATTCCTCAGCCCCGAGCAGGGCCGCGATGACGACGTCGCGGCCCGTCTTCAACTGCCCATCGGCCTCGACGATGATGCGCGAGCGCAGGTTATTGAGCACGAGGGTCTGATGCGTTTCGGCCAGACCAAGCTCCCAAGGGATACCCGCGTGCTTGATGCCGGTCTGCGGAGACGCGCCCGTGCCGCCGTCATAGCCGCTGATGAGGACCACATCGGCATGCGCCTTGGCCACCCCGGCGGCGACCGTGCCGACGCCGACCTCGGCCACGAGCTTGACGCTGATACGCGCGTGGTGATTGGCGTTCTTCAGGTCGTGTATCAACTCGGCGAGGTCTTCGATGGAGTAGATGTCATGGTGCGGCGGCGGCGAGATTAAGCCAACGCCGGGCGTAGCGTAGCGCACTTTGGCAATCCAGGGATAGACCTTCTGGCCCGGCAACTGGCCGCCTTCGCCCGGCTTGGCGCCCTGGGCCATTTTGATCTGCAACTCGCGGGCGTTAACCAGATACAGGCTGGTGACGCCGAAGCGTCCGGAAGCGACCTGCTTGATGGCACTGTTCTTGGAGTCGCCGTTGAGCAGCGGCACATAGCGCTCGGGGTCCTCGCCCCCTTCACCGGTGTTGCTCTTGCCGCCGATGCGGTTCATGGCCACGGCAAGCGTCTCGTGCGCTTCCTGGCTGATCGAGCCGTAGCTCATGGCGCCGGACTTGAAGCGCTTCATGATGCTCTCCACAGATTCGACCTCTTCAATAGGCACCGGCTTGACCTTCTTGAAGTCCAGCAGGCCCCGCAGCGTGCACCAGTTCCGGCTCTGCTCATTGACCAGCGTCGAATATTCCTTGAAGACCTTGTAACTCCCGTTGCGCACCGCGGTTTGCAGCTTGTGGATGGTCTGCGGATTAAACAGGTGATATTCCCCATCCTCACGCCACTGATACTGCCCGCCGGCGTCCAGGATGTGCCCATTGACTGGGCGGTCCGGGAAGGCGCGCTGGTGCCGGAGCAGGACTTCCTGGGCAATGATTTCGATGCCAACGCCCTCGATCCGTGAGGGCGTGCCAGTGAAGTACTTGTCAATGAAGGTCTGCTTAAGGCCTACGGCCTCGAAGATCTGCGCGCCCCAGTAACTTTGGACGGTAGAGATGCCCATCTTGGAGAGGACCTTGACCACGCCCTTCATCGCCGCTTTGAGGTAGTTCTTGCACGCGGTCTTGTGATCCATGCCGGTCAGCAATCCCTGCCGCAACAGATCGTCAAGGGTCTCGAAGGCGAGGTAGGGGTTGATAGCGCCGCAGCCATAGCCAATCAGCAGCGAATACTGGTGGACCTCGCGCGGCTCGCCCGATTCGAGCACCAGCCCCACGTGGGTGCGTGTGCCCTCGCGGATCAGGTGGTGATGCACGCCCGCGACCGCCAGCAGCGATGGGATCGGGGCCCATTCCCGGTTCACGCCGCGGTCGGAGAGCACGACCACGTTGATGCCGTCCTTGATGGCTTGGCTGACCTGGCGGCAGAGATCGTCCATGGCCTTCTCCAAGCCCGGCGCGTCGTCGGCCACCTTGAACAGAATTGGAAAGGTGACCGATTTGAAGCCGGGCAAGCCAATGTGCTTGAGCTTGGCGAACTCCTCGTTGGTGAGGATGGGCGACTTGAGTTCGACGAGCCGAGCGTGCTCGGGCGAGGCTTTGAGGAGATTACGCTCCGAGCCAATGGCAGTCTCGGTGGCGGTGATGATTTCCTCGCGGATGCAGTCAATGGGCGGGTTGGTCACCTGCGCAAAGAGCTGCTTGAAGTAGCTGGAGAGAGACTGCGGCTTATTGGACAACACGGCCAGCGGGGTGTCCGTCCCCATCGAGCCAATGGCTTCGGCACCGTCTCGGGCCATGGGCACCATGAGGAGGCGCAAATCCTCGAAAGTGTAACCGAAGGCAAGCTGGCGTTGGAGCACGGTCTCGTGGTCTGTCTCGGGCAATATGCCCGGGTCCGGCACGTCCGCCAGCCGGATCAGATTCTGGTCCAGCCATGCGCGATAGGGCTCGGTGGTGGCGATCTTGTGCTTGAGTTCTTCGTCCGCAACGATGCGGCCCTGCTCAATGTCCACCAGGAACATGCGGCCGGGCTGAAGGCGGCCCTTCTGCAGCACGCGTTCAGCCGGCACGTCGAGCACGCCCACTTCGCTGGCCATGATGACCATGTCGTCTTTGGTGACGTAGTAGCGCGAGGGGCGCAGGCCATTGCGGTCGAGCACGGCCCCGATGCGCAGGCCATCGGTGAAGGCAATCGAGGCCGGGCCGTCCCAGGGCTCCATGAGACAGGAGTGATACTCGTAAAACGCCTTCTTCTCGGCGCTCATGCTCTCGTGCCGGGTCCAAGGCTCCGGGATCATCATCATCACGGCGTGCGGCAGCGAGCGGCCCGCCAGCACCAGCAGTTCCAGGCAATTGTCGAACATGGCCGAGTCGCTGCCGTCGGGGCAAATCACGGGCAGCACCTTCTGCAGGTCGTCGCCAAAGAGGTCGGACTCGAACATCGCCTGGCGGGCGTGCATCCAGTTGATATTGCCGCGCAGCGTGTTGATCTCGCCGTTGTGCGCCAGGTAGCGATACGGGTGGGCGCGGTTCCAACTCGGGAAGGTATTCGTGCTAAAGCGGGAATGCACCAAGGCCAGAGCCGATTCCATCGCCGGGTGCGAGAGGTCGGGGTAATACTGGGTAAGCTGCTCCGTCAGCAGCATGCCTTTATAGACGACGGTCTTGTAAGAGAGGCTCGAAACGTAGAAGAACTCGCCGCCCGGGACCTTGCCGGAATAGCGGATGGCATTCTCGGCGCGTCGGCGGATGACATAGAGCTTGCGCTCGAAGGCCGCGTCGTCGGCCAGCTTCGGGTTGCGCGCCAGGAAGACCTGCCGCATCAACGGCTCACCGGCCAGGGCCGTGGCGCCGAGAGTGACGTTACTAGTTGGAATGGTGCGCCAGCCCAGCACCGGCTGGCCTTCCTCGGCGGCGATGCCGGTGAAAATCGTCTCGCACTCGGCCCGTTGGGCCCCATCCTGCGGGAGGAACACCATGCCGACGCCATATTCGCCGGCGGGGGGCAACGTGACGCGCGCCTCGCGCGCGACCAGTTTCAAGAACCCATGCGGAGGCTGGATGAGAATGCCTGCGCCATCGCCGGTATTGGCCTCGCAACCGCACGCGCCTCGGTGATTCAGATTCAGCAGCACTTGCAGCGCCTGCTGAATGATGGAATGTGACTTCCGGCCCTTAATGTTCACCACGAATCCCACACCACAGGCCTCGTGCTCGAATCGCGGATCGTAAAGACCCTGCTTGGCGGGAGGACCCACCCGCCGCGCCCGACTGCGCTCGCTCTTAATCTCTGCTCTAATCGTCATTCTCAGGAGATCCACATCTCCAGGCTGGTTGCTTCTAAAGTTGGGAAGTATTTACTCGAAATCGCCCGGGATGCAATAATTGGTTTAGGAAAACTGCGCTTGCGGCGAGCGAGGCTCGGAACGGCGGGAGCTGACGCTTGTGAACCTCGCCACTCAGTTTATCGGCTCAAACCGGAACAGTTGTGCGCCGTGGGCCGGGAGATCCAGGTAGAGTCCTTGGTTTTGGAGGTCGTCGCCGGCGCGCTTGTAGAATTCGTAACCGAGCAGGTCTTTCATCGCCCAATTGTGCGCCGCCAGATGCTGAACGGTCAGGGGCACGTAACACTGGCTGCGGTGAGGGGCGAGGTTCACAACCACCACTTCGAACTGAGGCGCGCGACGTTGCCACTGGACGATCACAAAGTTCTGGGCCGTCGGATTGTTCGGCCAGGCCGCACGCGGCTTGAGCAGTTCGCCGCTGCCCCGGCCCACCGCAGTACCCGGCAGCGCCGTCAGCAGTTGGTCGTAGAGGTTGGCAATCTCGACCTGTCCAGGCTCCACCGGGCCGCGCGCCAGTTGCACCGGGAGCTTGCGACTCGCGCCGGCGAGCTGGCCGTCATGCAGGAAGCGCATTCCGGGGAGGCCCAGAATGAGCAAAGCGGCTGCGCGGTGCTCGGCAGGCGACAGAATGGAAGCGACGCGCGGTTCGTCGTGATTCTCGAGGAAGTGAGCACTCCCCGCGACGGCCTCCGCGCTCATCTCGAGCAAGTGACGCTGGGCGCCGGCGGCGTCGCGGGCTACCAAATCGTCATACAGCGCTTTGTCGTAGGTGTAGTCAAACCCGAGCCCTTGCAAACGCTGCTCCAGACCCCAGTAAGCTTCGGCGAGAAAAACAAAGCCGGGCTGGTCTTGCCTGATTGCAGAAATCGCCGAGGACCAGAACTCATCGTGCGGTAACCCGGTGGCAGGGGGCTGGGGATTCGGTAGCGGCGAGCTTGGCCCGTCGTGGGGCCGGAGGCCCCCCGAACTGGCGGGCGGGGACGCCTGCCCGACATCAGCGAGCGGGAACTGTGCCCAGGTCTTGGCGAAGACATCGCTCAGCACCAACATCGCCATGTCGCAACGGACGCCGTCGCAGCGTTGAGCAATTGACTGAAGCAATCGATTCATTGTGGCCCGGGTGGTGGCACGGCGGTAGTCCAGTTGGACCGTATCCGTCCAGGGCGGGAAGTAAGGGTCTTTGCCGTGTGCGAGCCAGCGAACCCCGGCGCCGGTCTGCTGGGCGAAAGTCCCAGGGGCTGCGGCGGGACTCTGCACAAACAGGTCAGGCCGCTGACTGACCCACGGATGGTCGAGGCCAACATGGTTCGGCACGAAATCCAGCAACAGCTTCAAACCCCGCCGGCAGAGCCTTTCGCGAAACTCCCTCAAACCAGCCTCGCCCCCCAGTCCGAGCGGAACCTGGTAATCGCCTATCGCGTAGGGCGAGCCGGCGACATCCGCCTCGGTCCAACCCGGCAGGACCTCATCGTACGCGCGGCGCAGATCGGGAGGTTTCAGAGCCTCGGCACGCACCCGGGGACCAGGGGTCCAAACGCCCATCAGCCAGACGTGCGTAAAGCCGAGCCTTTGCCATCTGACAAACTCCGAGTCTGGAACATTCGCGACCGTGATCGCCGTCCCGCTGTTTTGTGAGAGGGAACGCAGCCAGCACCGGGTGTTAACCTCGTAGAGCAGCGGATGGGGCATGAGGAGTGAGGCGTGATGCGTGAAACGTGATGGGCGGAGGGGGAGTCGCGGTAGGGATCAACCGCATTCTCAGGTGTTCAAAACCTTCAGCGCTTTCGTCGGATTGGACACGCGCAGGATCAGCAGACCCTTTTTCGCATCCGGCGGGGTGGCGCTGTAGCAGTACTCGATGTTGATTCTCGCGTCCGCGAGCTTATGGGCGATGCGAGCCACTTCACCCGGCTTATTGCTTCCTTCGATCATTAACACATCGTCTTCAACCACGAGCGTGCCGTGCTCTTCAAAGACATGCAGCGCTCGCCGGTAATCGCTCAAGACCAGGCGAATCACGCTGTGGTCCACCGTATCACTGGTGGTGATGGCATAGATGTTGAGCTTGGCTTCAGCGAGCGCGTCCGCCACGCGCGCCAGCATGCCGGGCCGGTTGTCCAAAAAGATTGCTAGTTGTTTGGCGATTTGCATAAGTCAATCACTTGTTTGAAGTTGGGGCTGCCGAATTAGATCCACGCGCTCACCATACTCGATTGAGCCCCCGATCGCCAACCGGAAATCGGAAAAAAGCGGCGGCGGCAGCGCAAGGAAGAAGAACCGGAAAGCTGGAGCGCCCGGATGACGCCAAGGGTACTCATTTCCAGAACCCCAATGCTTCGCCGCGCCATCAACGCAAGGCCGTGCTTCCACACTTTGTCACTCTATTTGTTCTATCCCTCCGGCACCCTTCTGTGCTAACATCTGCCCATGGCTCTCGACGCCACTGCCCGCCGCCGCTGGTTCGGCGCCGTTGTTCTGCTAGCGGCGCTGGCTATGCTGATTTGCGGCGAAACGGTGTTGAAGGGGAGGTTGGGGGATTTGACGTTTATCGGTTACTGGCTGGTGTGTTTTGCGCTCGCCGGCCTGGCCATTGTGGTCGCGTTCCTGGATGCCCGGGCGCTGCAACGCCAGACCCGCCAGGAACAGCGGGACTTGTTCGAGACCACCCTGAAGCAAATTGAAACGGAGGCCAAGGCCAGATCCCACCGGCGGTAGTCATAGCGGCAACAATTCGGAAGCACCACAGATGGACTCAGCGCGGCAGAGCCGCAACCGAAGATAGCAAATAGCCGATGTGTGGAGGCACCAGAGATTTGCGCAGGCTGCGCAAACTTTGATGGATAGTAGTACAGATGGACACGGATAAGAAGCCTGCGAGGAGGTTTTTCTTGCTTGATTGGCAGCGCCCTTTCTGTTCTAGTGCCGCTGAGAATGAGAGTATGAGTCCGGCGAGCACTATCCATTTAGCGAAAGAGCTCTCTCAGGGCGAGCGGATCGCCCTGGTGAGCTTGCTGGCGGACGAGGACCCTGCCATTTACCGGACGATCCGCGAGAAGATTCTCTCCTTCGGTCCGCCCGCCGCCGAGTGGCTGCGGCCTCATATTATGAGCGATGATCCCGCATTGCGCCGGCGCGCGCGGCAGATTGTCCTCCATTTCGACCGGCAGGCCTCTGACGATCATTTTCTCGCCTTTTGTCTCCGCCACGGCGAGGAATTCGATGTCGAACAGGGCGCTTGGCTGTTCGCGCAGACCCAGTATCCGCTGATCAACGTCGAAGCCTACCAGGCGGTGCTGGACGGTTACGCGAACGAACTGCGGTGCCGGCTTGCTTCCAAGACCGAGCCGAAGGAAATTCTTACAACCATCAACCAATACCTCTTCGGCGAACTGAGCTTTACGGGCAACGAAGAGAATTACTACGACGCGGAAAACAGTTACCTGAACCGCGTGATGGACCGGCGGACAGGCAATCCCATCAACCTCTGTCTGGTGTATATCCTGCTGGCGCGACGACTGCGGCTTCCTGTCGCCGGCATCGGGCTGCCCGGGCATTTTATCGGCCGCTACCAATCCACGGCGGCTGAGATTTACTTCGACCCTTTCAATGGCGGGAAATTCCTGACCAAGGCAGATTGCGTTCAGTACCTGACCAATGCGAACTTCAGCTTGCGGGACGATTACCTGGCGCCGGTGACTTCGCGTCGGCTGTTGCTGCGCATCTGCAGCAATCTGCACCAGATTTATCAGCGCCTGGAGCAGGCGGCCGATGCGATGCGCTTGCAGCGTTACCTGGTCGCCCTAGCCCGGTAGGACGCGTGCCACCCCCTAGTCAGGCAACTCCTGCCACTGACGCCGCGCGAGGTATGGGTCAATCCGCACGAGGAGCCAGTAAGCCCAACGTTGCTTGAGGCGTGCCCAGATTGACCGCGAGTGGCGCCAGTCCTCCCGGGTGATCAGGCGGCAATGGGCCAAGCTTCGGGCAAAGAGGGCGCGTGCTTGGTCGGCCATGTCTTTCAGGTCGAAACGGATCATCAACTCGTAATTGATGTCGAGGCTGCGCGGGTCCAGGTTTGCCGAGCCGACATAGACGATGTCGTCGGCAATGACGAGCTTTGCGTGGAGGATTTGCGGCTGGTATTCGTGAATCTGGACGCCGGCTTTGAGGAAACGCCGGTAGAGGCTCTGGCCGGCCAGTTGTGAGACCAGCACGTCGGACTTGCCCGGCAGGATCAATTGCACCGCGCCGCCGCGCCGCACGACGCGGGTGAGGTCCCGGCGGATGCGCCACGTGGGCAGGAAGTAGGCGACCATGATCTGCACGTTGGAGGCGCCTGCCAAATCACGGCGTAACGCGCGCTTAAAGGGGTTACGTCCGCGTCCGGGGCCGCTGAGCAGGAGTTGTTCGTTCGCGGTCAGGACCATCTTGCGGGCGGCGGAGCGCCGCAAGCGGATGAAACGCTTGTGCTGGAAATCAGCGCGCGCGAACATTTGCTCGAAGGTGGCCGCCAGTTGGGCGGGCAGTTGCCCGGTCACCCTCAGGCCCAAGTCGCACCAACCCCGCGTTACTCCGTCGCCGTCGTATTCAGAGGCAATGTTGAACCCGCCGACGAAGGCGACCCGTTCGTCGCAGACCAAGAGCTTTCGATGGTTGCGCATGCCCAGCCGATCCAGGGCGAGCGGATTGAACAGGCGGACTTCGCCCCCCGCGGCGCGCAACGGCTGCCAGAAGGCGCCCGGTAAGCCGATCGAGCCCAGGGCATCCACCAGCACTCGCACACGGGCGCCCCGCTGGCGGGCGCGGACCAGCGCGCCACGAAATTCCTCCCCGACGGGGTCGGACGCGAAGATATAAGTCTCCAGGGAAACCGATTGCTGCGCGGCCTCAATAGCGGCGAGCATCGCGGCGAAGATCTCGCGCCCAGAGCAGAACCAGGTCCAGTCAGCAGCAACAGGCTCGGCGAGCATCCGACGCAGCTTATTGCGCCGAAGGCACATTTGCAATCAGGCGAATTCATTTCTAAGTTATGCGGATTGAGGCATCTTGTGTTTGTGAGACGCATAACGAATTTCCTGGGCGTGGCTTGGTTCTGCCTTGCCGGCCTTTCCGCCGAGGCCGCTCATACGGAGGCCCGGTTGATCCTGGCTGCGGAAACGGCTCGGCCTGGCGACACGGTCCTAGCGGGCGTGCAGCTTCGCATGGACCCCCGCTGGCACACCTATTGGCGGAACCCCGGAGCGTCCGGCATGGCAACCAAGGTCGAGTGGCAACTGCCAGCGGGGGTCAAGGCGGGCACGATCCAATGGCCGGTCCCCGAGAAACTCCCGGACGAAGACCTTACGACCTATATCTATACGAACGAGGCGGTCTTGCTTGTGCCACTCAAGCTCGCAGGCGATTTGGGCCCCGGTCCGCTCGACCTGAAAGCCAGCGTTTCCTGGCTGGAGTGCGACCTGCAATGCGTTCCCGGCCAAGCCGAGGTGCACGCAAGCCTCAACATCGGCAGCGAGATCAAAGCTTCAAAGGACGCCGACTACCTCCACACCTGGCAAACGAAGGCCCCAAAGAACGGCGAGGCGCTGTCCGCGCGCGCCTGGTGGGAAGGGGCTGGCATTGGAAAGTCCCGTTACCTGCTCCTGGAATGGAACTCCGCTGCGGCAGTCAGCGAAGCGGACTTCTTCCCGGATGCCAGCGAAGACTTTGAAGTGCAGCCGGCTACTGGGAGAGTTCCAGCCGCGCCGGGCAAATTCCGCTTGCGCAAGGAGGTCAAGAAACTGGCGGGGGATTGGCCGCGGCAAATCTCTGGCGTCCTGATTCAGCAATCCGGCCCGGCGCGTCTGGCCTACGAAGTCAATCTGCCAATCGAGTCCTCACCAACTGCCGCGGCGGTAAACACGAGTCCAGCTGTCGCCACAGGGGTGGTCGCTCCCTCACTTTGGAAGATGTTGCTCTATGCCTTTCTTGGCGGTTTGATCCTGAACGTCATGCCCTGCGTCCTGCCCGTCATCGCGTTGAAGATTCTCGGCTTCGTGGGGCAGGCCAAGGATGAACCGCGCCAGGTCCGCAAGCTGGGCCTGATTTACGCACTGGGCGTGCTGGTGTCATTCCTCGTGCTGGCCGGCCTGGTAATTGGCGTCAAGGCCGCCGGACACAAGGCGGGCTGGGGAATGCAGTTCGGCAACCCGCAATTCCTGGTGGTGCTCACCGCGCTGGTAACGCTCGTAGCGTTGAACCTGTTCGGCGTGTTCGAGGTGAATCCGGGTGCGCGAGTGATGGATGCGGCTGGCACTTTGGCGTCGAAACACGGCCCCGCGGGCGCGTTCTTTAACGGCGTGTTGGCGACCATCCTGGCCACGCCTTGCACCGCTCCTTTCCTCGGCGCTGCCCTGGGCTTCGCCTTCACCCAAACCGCCGGCATCATTGTGCTGATGTTTGTGGTCGTGGGCCTCGGGCTCGCCTCACCCTACGTTGTCTTGAGTTGGCAACCGGGGTGGCTCAAGTTCCTGCCGAAGCCCGGCGTGTGGATGGAGCGGTTCAAGGTGGCTATGGGCTTCCCGATGCTCGCCACGGCTGTCTGGCTGTTCAGCCTCATTCCGTTGCATTATGGCAAACGGGCGCTGTGGCTCGGCCTGTTTCTGGTCATTCTCGCCCTGGCGGCATGGGTTTACGGTGAATTCGTCCAACGCGGGCGCGCGCATCGAGGGCTGGGGATAGCTGCGGCGTTGGCGCTTCTCGTCGGCGGGTACCTGTACGCGGTGGAAGATCAGTTGCGCTGGCGCTCGCCTGTTTCCGACACCGCCCTCGCCGGCTCGCTCAAGGAAGGTCCGGACGGCATTGACTGGCAGCGCTGGAGCCCGGCGGCGGTGGCCCAGGCACGCGCACAGGGCCGCCCCGTATTCGTGGATTTCACCGCCGACTGGTGCCTGACCTGCCAGGCGAACAAGCGGATCGCGATTGACGTCCCTTCCGTTCGCGCGAAGCTCAAGGAGATCAACGCCGCCGCGCTGCTTGGTGACTACACGCGCCTGCCCGACGCCATTACCACCGAGTTGAACCGGTTCGGCCGCGCTGGAGTGCCGCTGGTTTTGGTTTACCCGAAGAATCCCAACGAACCGCCTCAAGTCCTCCCCGAAGCCCTGACGCCCGGCATCGTCCTGGCCGCGCTGGATGGCGCAGGGCGGTAGGATTTCCTGGAGGCGTCTCATTTGCAAAAGCCGCCGCCCTATGCTTCTTTATAGGCGAATAAGTTTAATCGAATACCAAGAGAAGCAATTATGAAACGTGCATTAACACTGTTGGGCCTGCTGGGAGTTGTCACCGGGGCATTCGCTGCGGCGGAGGTCGGCAAACCCGCGCCGGAGTTCACGGCCACCGACATCAACGGCGAAACCCACAAGCTGAGCGATTACCAGGGCAAGATCGTGGTGCTGGAATCGTACAACCAAGACTGTCCGTTTTGCCATAACCATTATCGGACCGGCGCGATGCAGGAGTTGCAGCGCGAGTTGACCGCCAAGGGTGTGGTGTGGCTGGTGGTGAACTCCGTCTCTCCCAATTACCCCAGTCACCGCAGCCCGGAAGCGGCCCGGAAAGAATGGGCCAGCCAGAAGATCAACGCTACCGCCTGGCTGGATGACAGCTCCGGCGCCATCGGGAAGGCCTTCGGCATACGCACCACGCCGCACATGTTCGTCATAGACCAGGCTGGCATCCTGGTTTACGAGGGCGCGATTGACGATCGGCCCAGCCCGGAGGGCGACCCGCGCACGGCGCATAATTATGTGCGCGAAGCCGTCCAGAAACTTGAGGCCGGACAACAACTGGCCGTATCACAGACCAAGCCCTATGGCTGCGGAGTGAAGTACGGCAGCTAGACTGCTTGTCTTGTAGTGCAGATAGACCTCGCCGTCACTGGCCGAACCCTGAAGCCTGGTTTCGGGTGCCCGTTATCTTAATTCATACAGACCGCTTAAGCTCAAAGGCGAATTGAAGGACCGTCTCGCCTCGCTTTATCTCCACCGCGATTCTGGCTCCCGGCCGGCTCTGGAGCATGTCGCCAATGGTTTTCAGTTTGAGCGCGACGGCATACTGGCCGTTGATTGAGACAATCTGGTCGTCTTGCCTGATGCCGGCTTCGAAAGCCGGAGAGCCCTTGTCCACCGAGTACACCACCGTCTTCCCTGCCAGTCTCAGCGGGTGCATCCCGCTCATGTTTTGCTCGTCCGGGTCACGAAAATGCTCACCGGCCATCAGGTAAAGCACCTGATTAGGAAGATCTATGGTGCATATATGTCGGCGGAAGAACTCCTGGCCCAGGCGCGAAGAGGTTTCGACCTGGGAAGCCTGGTCGGCGATGAGGTTGGTATATTGATTCGTCCCAATGCACACGCTCTGCACCCGCGCCACCTTCTGTTGCTCAACCTGGTCCCCCACACCAGCAGCATACTTTTGCGCTGTCCTGGGTTCGCCGTGGGCGAAGGCCCTTTGCCAGTCCCGCCGGGTCAGGCTGATAGAACCACTGCTGCCGGTATCGAGCTCAAGGTACAGCGGCCCGACGCCGTTCACACTGGCCTCAATGACCAGGCCATTGTGGCTGGGCACCTTCTTGAGCGGGATGGTCAGGGCGCTTCTCTTGACGGCTTCAGGAACCGTTCCCCCGAGTGAGAAGCGGTTCCTGTCCGGATCAAGGCTGACAACGTAATGCTTCAGGCAGAGCATTCCCAGGACGCCGTCACACGGTTCGCCCATCGCCATACGGGCTTTCTCGAAGCTGCCGCAGAGCGTCCACAGGGGCGCGAATCGGCGTTCGCCGATGAACATTTCGGGACAGGAATACACGGCAAACTCCTGCTCCTGAAAAGCGGTTTCGACCTTGCCCCGCGAGAGGGGTTCGCCCAAGCGACCCTGATTGGTAGTATCCAGCACGGAAAATGTCGCGCCGGTATCAACGACCAGGTAATTGGTTTCCCCAAGCATTCTCACCGGAATGCGATACTCATCGCTAAGCGAACAGACCGCGGCGGCATCATCATCCGCTACCGGGTGGCTGGGTTCGGGTTTGAACTCGTCCGCCCGGCGCCGGGCCTCCCGTGTTTGGGCCGGCTCCATGAATAGCGAGATTTCCTTCCGCCGCGCAGTCGCCTCTCGCAGCCCTTGATCGGCGGCCAGGTGAAACCACTTGAGCGCCTCCACGGGGTCCTTGGCGACGCCTACCCCTTGCTGATAGAAAATGCCCAACTGGCTCTGGGCGTCGGCCCAGCCTTGAGCGGCCGCTCGGGCGAACCACGTCCGGGCCTTTTGGTATTCGGGCGGTCCCGCAGTCCCCGCCGCAAGCAGGCTTCCTGCAAAGGACTGCGCTTCGGCGTTTCCGGCTCGAGCCGCGGCCTCAAACAGGTCCATTGCCCGTCCCATGTCCTGGGGCACGCCGACTCCCTTGGCGTAGGCCTTGGCCAGCATTACCTCGGCATCCAAATCACCATACACCGAGGCTCTGAGCAGCAGGCTGAGGGCTGTCCGGCTATTCGCCTCGACTCCTTCTCCTCGGAGGTAGATCAATGCCAGATTGAACAAGGCTTGCGGCTCGTTCTGCGCGGCAGCCTTCTCCCACCATTCGCGCGCGGCGGTCAAATCACTGGCTACCCCCTCCCCTTTGGCGTACATTCCCCCGAGGCTCCTCTGCGCCGTGGCATCTCCCCGTTGCGCCAATTTCATGAACCAAGCGAAGGCCTTTCCATAATCCCGCGTTACGCCGGTTCCCTCGTGGTAAAATACCGCCAGATCGAATTGCGCAAAGGCATCTCCGGCATCGGCGGCTTTGGTCAGCCACTCCATGCCTTGCTTCGCGTCGGGCGTGGTTCCTCTCCCTGCCATCAGCATTTCGCCCACACGCCGTTCAGCCCGGCTTTCCCCACTTGTCGCCGCCTTCTTGAGCCATTCATAGCCCTTCGCAGCGTCCTCCTTCACCCCGATGCCTTCCGCGAAGCGCGCCCCGACCTCGTACTGGGCAATGGCATCTCCGACCACAGCCTTTTTCTCCAAGTCCGCAAACCCCTGACTGCTTAGCGGCTCGAAGCTCTCAGGCGAAACCTTCATCCCCTCCTGCGTGCCTGGCGGTGTGAAGCCGGCACGGGGGCTCGCGGAATCCGCAGGGCCAATTCCATCAACTGCCTCGACGCTTGGGGCAACCAACCAGAATAACAACAAACACTGAATCAGGGCTTTCCCATTTATGAGACTGGGAAGTAATCCACGTTTCATTGGCACCGTGGCTGAGCGTATGGAACAGCGCCAGCAGCAGTCAAGAGAAGGGCAAAAGGTGCGGGAAAGCCGTCCTATTGATGCCCGCCGCTGGGGGGGCCGGGTCGGCCAGCCTGTCTGGACCTCACCCGGGGGGCGGCGTTGGTGGATCTTGACGCGGGGTTGGCGGCCGGGGTGGTTGGAGTCTGGGCAGCCGCTGGCTGTCGGGCGGCGGCGGGGCGCGGCTGTGACGAGGAGCCGCCGTCCAGAGTGTCCGAAACATCCATCGCACCGTTGACTTCGCCCAGGGGGCCAGACCCACTGTTATTGGCGGGCGGGGTGGTTTGGGCCGGTTTGGAATTCGAGCTGTCCTGTAGCTTGCTCAGCAAAGATGGCACGAACATGTAACCTGCCCCTCCCAGCGCGGCTAAGACGACAGCATAGCCAACATACTTGAGAAGCGGGCTTTGATTTCTCGGAGGGCGCGCGGCGGGCTGCCTGAGCGGTGTGGGCCCTGGGGTAGTCGAACGCGCGACCTGGGTTGCCCCAGCAGAAAGCCTGGGGCCGGGGGACGCTGGAGGTTGAGGGGCCAGCGACTGGGGAACCCGCGCGGCGGCCGCCGGAGGCGGAGGAGCCCCGGGCACGGTGAGGGTCGTGGTGCAGGTCGGGCATTGGATCTGATGGCCTGACCAGTGTTCGTTGCCGGAGATGTGCTGCCCGCATTGGGGGCAGGAGAACTTGATTTCAGGCATAAGTGTTTCCCCCTACGCCCCAGGCTGATGCCTGGAGAGCATTCGCGATGAGAGCGAGCATCCCCTATTTACTAACGGGCCGCAGGGAGGTGTCAAGGACGGACATGGAGCAGGACGGCAAAGGTCGTGTGCGGGACGACGATGCACAAAGTGCGTTCGTGATCGAGAAACGGAACGCTCAGGACGAGGACGGGACGCACCTTGCCCAAGTAGCCCAAGTCAACCAGCCAAAGTTCACCGCGCTGGATGCGTGGGAGGGGCATGGCGGTCATCCTGGTCCCAGATTTCGGCGGCGAGTTGATCCAGCGCTTCGCCCGGCACGTCCCCGTAGTCGGCTTCCAACCGGTTGACCCAGGCCACGAACTCGTGAAGTTCCTTGGGCGCGAGCGCCAGCACGCTGTCTTTCAGTTCAGCCACACTCATCTTGACACCATGGTGCCATCGCTCCCCTCCGCTTTCAAGTCTGGTCTGCCCGTTCGAGGCGGCGATTCGCAGGCGCGTCGGGTGTGCGCCGGATCGGCGGGCTGGAATCGCGACTCAAACCCCATCAGCGTCCGACGCCTACCGCCGCGTTGATTTTGGCCGCGAGCGCTGTCGCCTCCTCCTCGGTGAAGGAGCCGGTAATCTGGGCTTGCCCTCCGGAGATTTCCGATCGGATCACCGGCGCCGAATAGACCTGGCCGTCCAAAACAATGGCCAGGCGTTTGTTGATGTTCTCTTTCGTGATGGCAGCAAACAGCTCTTTGCCTTCTTCGCTAAACTCGACGCTAATCACTGGCGCGTCGGATGACGCGTTCCTCGTAACCGTGGCGGAACTGATTGCTGTGTAGTCCATTAACGGCGTTTTCTGCACATGAAGGGTTTCGCCGCCGGCACCACTGGCGTTATTGGTCATCCGCTCCGTATCGTCTCCGGGCTGGTCGAGGACAAGCTGCAACTGGAAGGGGGGCGGCTTGTTCGGTTGCGGGCTTAGACCGCCTGAGGGCTCGCCGGGCTGGTCAGGTGTCTTTGACCGCGCTGCGGCCAACGTCCGCTCGAGCTCGCGTTGCTGCCGCCGGAGCGCCCCGACTTCACCCCGCAGCCTTAACAACTCGCGCAACCGGTCGGTGCTCAAGGAATGCGATGCATGGGCCTGAGCGAGCCGATTAGAAAGAACTGAGTTGTCGGATTTGAGTTGCGCTATTTGTTGGACGATCAGCCCTTGCTGTTGCTGGAGCGTTAGGACTTCGCCACGCAGGCGCGAAGCCTGGCCGGCTTCGTAGATTCCCGTGCCGGCGGCAGCGACGGCGACTACGCTGATGATAGCGGATTTGAGTTTAGTCATCGTCATGAGTTTCAGGAGTGTTGCTGTGATTCCTACGCTCGCCGCCGCACTGGCCAGGGCAGTTCCGGCAGCGGTACCTGCGAGGCCCGCTGGGGCGGCTGTGACCGCCTCGGTGGCCAGCGCTGTCCCCAAGACCGCCACAGAAAGTGTAGCGCCCCGATGTTTCAAGAGGACGTGCAGCTTTTCGAGGGCGCGGTCCACGCGCTTCCGTGCGGCGTCTTCACTGCTGCCTATCGCGTCGCCCACGCCACGAAAGTCTTTCCGCTCGAAGAACCGCAGCAGAATCGCGGTGCGGTCTTCCCCATTCAATTGACCGATGGCTTCGTCGAGCACAGGGGCGACTTGTGCCAGGTTGCTCTCGCTGTGGTCCTCGATGGCATTCATTTCCGCAGCCTGCCTTTCCCGCAACTGACGACGGCGTTCGGAGCGCATGAATTTTCCCGCGACGAAACGGGTATGCTGGTGCAGCCAACCACCGAGCATCACCTCTTTCGGCAGTGTCCCCGCCTTGTCGGCCAGCGCCACGAACACGGTCTGGGCCACGTCCTGCGCCGATTGCACATCCCCGCCCACCAGCCGGAACGCCGTCGAATAGACCAGGTCAATGTAGCGGCTGACAAGTTCCCGAAAGGCGGATTCCGAGCCGGTCCGCACGTATAATGAAAGCAGTGTCTGGCTGTCCGTCATCTTCTATTCACCACTATAAACCCGCAGAAAGCCAAAACCGGACAAGAATCTTTTTCGGGACGTGTTGCCCGCTGCCAGCCGCATTCTGAATGCCGATACGGCGGGTGCTGCCGGTGTCTGGCCGGTCGCTTGGCGGGCTGAATCATGACCCTTTCAAAATTGTCTTAACGCTGCAGTGGTATCTCAGGCGGGACGGGCTGTTTGTCGCGCAATCTCTGGGCCGCCTCTCCGATGAGCCGCAGATACCAGTCGCTGGGCAAGCCATCGTAGCCGACAAAATGCCCTTGCGTTGGGGGAGAACTAGTGACTTTGAAAACGGCCGTGCCCTCGTCCACCTCGTCAAACATGGCCACATACACAGTGTCCGCGCCCAGTCGGGACAACGCCACGAATTGCTCCCAAAGGAACCGGCCACCCCGACGGGGAATCAAACTCGTGCCCGGCGGCAGCCGTTGCAAGTTATCCCAACTGAAGCCCGGATAGACGACTGGGATCCAGAGCATCCCGAGGCGTTCACACTCGCGCTGATCTTCGGCCCAGTTATTGGTAGCCGCGTGTTTCACTCCGGATGCGTCGGGCACATAGTTGCCCACATTCCAGGGGCAGTAAGCGCCGAATCGCCCGTAGAACTTCTGCCAGGCGGGGTCGGGATTATGACGCCAGTCCCAGTCGCCGCCACCGACCAGGAAGGCGGCGTACCGGCCGGGGGTTCGGAAGAAGTCAATCAGGCGGTTAGCCAGCTCGGCGTTCATTGGATTGTGCGGGTCCCCGAAGTAAAAGCCCCAGATTTGCACGACGGGCTGGCCGCCCTGATGCAAGTAACGCGAATCTCCGACGACTTTCTCGTCCACCATCCTCTTCCAATCCGAGGTGAGGACAGCAAAAACCCGGTCCGGTGTCATGCCGGCTATATCATAGGAAAGCGCCCAGGCCCGGCCTGTCTTCAGCGCCGCGGCCCGGACATGGTTGAGCACCCGCAAACGGGAAGGATACCGGCCCGCCAACGGTCCACCGGGCAGGTCCACGAGGAAATGTTGCAGCCACGCGCCGTCAATGCCGTAGTCGCGCATCCACTCGAAATGGCGGAGAACAGTTCGGGCGTTGTCGGAACTGAACAGCTCGGCCTGCCGGCCCCCGGGATAAGTGAAACCGGGCGCGGGATAACGCTCCAGCGGGGAGTATTCGGCCATGTCCGGCCACATCTCGAAGCTCAGGAGGTCCGGCGCGATCTGCCGCGAGTCGCGGCTCCAATGAATCCATCCCTGGTTGGCGGCATCATTCGGGCAGCGGAACCAGCCCTGGTAACCGCACATCACCTTGCCCCGCAAGGACGTGGTGTCCACCGTGCCGGCGCGGCCCACGGGTTTTGTCGCGGAGGCTGACGGCGTCTGAACCGGTAAGCATCCGGCCAGCATGGCGATGAGGAGAACGAATAACCGACGCGGATGCATGGCGGCAATTATGTATGGACGCAAGAAAGCACTGACATTGGACATTAGGCGAGAAACGTTGCGCGGATTCAATCTTTCATTCGCAGCTTGCGCATCTCCTAGCGCGGGGACCCTGCAACGGGAACGGAAGGGGCAAGTGACAGACCAGAATTCGAGGCCATCAGGCCTAACAGCAAGTCTGTTGAATCCCATGCAAATCTACAACTTGCAGAAGTGTCACTTGGAAGCACCCCACACGCGGAGCGGCTGGAAGAACTTGCTGGTTTCCACCGGGAGCCAGCCGAGCAATGTGCGCTGGGTTTGCTGCTGGCGGGACAGGTGTTGCTAGAAGCGCAGCACTTCCCGGACTTTGCTCTTGATGGCCTGCTGCCGTTCCCAGCTCACCATTCCCTGGCCCGAATGCAGTTTCGCCTTTTCGAGAGGGTAGATGTAATCGCACTGGAGGGCAGTAGGGGCGGCAAAGCCGTCAGCGCCGTTGAGCTCAACCTCGGTCTTGCCCAGGCGCCCACGGAGGGTGAAGCAGGCCAGGCCGTTAATGCACAGGTGCCTGGGTTCTTCGCAGCGTTCCTGACCGCTGATAACAACAAACCAGTGATCCGTTTCAAAGCCAGGTGGCCGGGCTTTCCAGACTTCCCACTGCTGGACTCTCATCGCTCAGGGCGTTGCACGACCCTGGACATGGCCTTCTCAAGCGCCAAACGGTCTTGCGGCAGCGGGTAATCGTCCTTGAAATACCCTTCAGGCCGCGGGGCCTGGAATCGGCTGGAGACACTCGGCAGACCCGCGCGCATCGCCAAACGCATGACGACCGCTGGCTTCTCTCGGACAAGGGTTGCGACCTGGTCAATGTCAGCCGCCAGGTCTTCGTCTATGTCAACGCTTCGCTTCACATTCCCAGTCTGCACCCAATGGGTTCTGGTCGCAAGACATTTTAGACCCCATGACTGGACACAGTTGGTTGCCGGAGATCTGGAAAAAATCATGCCGCCGGCCGGGGATGGGCATACGGGGCGGGACGGTTTGCCACATCAGGGCGATCTCCGCCGGAGTCAGGCCGTAGGCTAAGCATTCTGCACTCCGCACTCCGTATTCCGCATTCCGCACTGGACGGCGCTCCAGGTTCAAGGTCTCGCCGACGAGGGCGCGGGCGGATTCGATGGTGCGGGTGTATTCGTCGCGCAAGGCGTGAAGGCTGGCGGAGGATCAGTGGCTACGAGTGAGCTGCGGTATTGCAAAGCGGTTCGCCCTCGCCCGCATCAAGGAAACGAACGTGAACCAACCGCGGAAAGGGGGCGCGCGGTAGTTGCAGGGGCGCTTTCAGCAGAATTGACCCAGGTAATTGGCTCCGTGGGCGAAACCTGCTTCCGGGCTAAAGGTGTCGTCTTCGTGCTCGATGCTCAGCACGCCACGATAACCAACCCCACGCAGTTGGCTGACGTAGTCGCCCCATTTGATATCCCCATAACCGGGAATTACATAACGCCACCAACCGTCTCCCAGGATGCCAACAAAGTTGCGCCGCGGGACATCAATCAGGCAGTCTTTGGCGTGGGTATGGAAGATGCGCTTGCTGAAGCGGGTGACCGGGATGGTGATGTCCAGCTCCTGGTGGACGAGATGGGAGGGGTCGTAGTTCAGGCCGAAATTCGGGTCGGGGATGGTCTCCAGCAGGCAATCGAAAGTGTCAATGCCTTGGAGGCAGGTGGCAAACCAATTCTCGATTGCGACCTGAATGCCCTTGTCTTTGGCGTGGTCCACGATCGGGCGGTAGATTTTGGGAATGACCTGCTTGATCATGGCAATCCGGCTCATGCCTGAGTGTGGCAGGCCGGTGATCATGCAGACGGTGGGCACGCCCAACAGGGCGGCGGCATCAATCACCTTCTTGGCGACGGTCTGCACTTCGTCCGTCTTGCCGGGAGCGGCGGCATCCACGTAATCGGAAAGGGCGCTGATCTCCAAGCCGCGCTCCGCCAGTTTCTGGTTGACCGAGTCCGCATCGGCTTGGGTGAAGTTCATCGGGTCAATCTGCCGGTTGCCCGGGCCGGAAATGACCTCGAGTGCCGAGACGTGGCAGCGCTTGGCCATATCGAGCACCTCGTCAAGGGTGAGGCCAGTCACCGGCGCCGTGAGCATTCCCAGGTGCATTTCCTTCCTCCGGTTTGGGGCCTGGGCCGCTCCGGCAGCACTTGGGGCCAGGGCGCCGGCGCCGACCAGACCCAGGGACGCGGCACCCATCACGCCTGCGGCGGTTCCCAGGAAGGTTCGACGGGAAAGAGAAGTTGTGGTTTGCGAGAGGGTATGATTCGAGGTGGTCAAGTAGCTTGGTTGCTGGTTTAACTTCATGCTGGCGAGGTTATCCCCAGACGCCCAAGGGTCAAGGCGGAAGGAATTTCTGACCTCTTCTCGGCGCCATTCGCATCCCCGTCCCGGGGAAAAACCCGTCCGCGAGCCCAACCGTTGCAATCTGGAGCCCTTTAAGTTAGAAACGCCAAAAATAGCGCTATATCTTGTGCTCGCACAAGGACGGCTGACGCTACAGGTAGTGTGCCTCGGCCTGGCTCATTTCCGATTGCCGGTACGGCCCCCGAAATCCCCTCCCCGGCCGACACGCGAGAACCCCGGCAGGCCGTGCGGGGGCGGTCTGGGCGGTGGATCGTGCCAGACGCCCACATGGCGTAGGATTGTCTCCACTACGTGCGGGTCGTTAATGAGGGCGATTAAGCAGATGTTGGAATCCAACTCGGCCAAGGCGAGAAGCTTGTTGCCGGGCCTTTCGATGCCGTATTCCACTCGCAGCCAGTCGAGCAACGTGCGCTGGGTCTGGTGCTGGCGAGAGGTCATTGCCGGAAGGCGGCGAACGAGGTGCTGCCAACTCGCAGGTCGGCGCTTTTCCACTTTGCAGTCAGGCCAACCTCTGGTCTGACCCATTCACACGATGCCGATTTTAATCAGCCGTGCTTTTTGAAGTAATCGTAGTCAAGGGCTCCAGATGAATATGTGCGGAACATGGCCTCCTTGTGCTGGCCAAAATAAGCAAACACCGACTTGAAAAGCGTTTCGGTGAATTCGCGGTTGTCCTCGAAGCCCTCTCCGTCCTTGACGCCATCTGCCCACTGACTCGCTATTCGACGCGAGCGGTATGCAACCATGTCGGCTGCCTGCAGAGGAAGGGCCAGCCTTTTGTCTTCGAATGCCACCGTAGCGAAGGTTGGATACTTGGCTTTGTAGCGGGCGAAGCAGTCGTTCACGGCCCGCCTCCACTCCGGCTTGTCCGACTGATCGAAAATGAAAAACGCTTGGGCGCGCTTCCAAGGCGCTCGCAACTGGTGAACGCTGCTGAGCACCTCCGCGAAAAACTGCTCGAGCCCGTGCTCGTAAGGGTCTGCCTCGGCCGGAAGATCTCCGCTGGTTCTCGCTAGATGGAATTCTTTCGTGAGCACGAACCCTCCCACGGTCAGCTTGGCCCCTGCGATTTTGGCCAAGTCCAGTAGGAATGCGTTGAGCGATTCTTCCGACCAACCCTTGAACGGATTCTTCGCGTAATCCTTCGTAGGCCTCCGTTTCCCGCGGGCAACTGCCGACGCCGCTCTCCACTCGCAAAAGTGGAAGTACGGCGCGGTGTATCTCGTCAGCACTGCCTGCCAATCGCGGCAAAACTGCGGCCACTCGGCAGCGGGGGCGATGATTCCACCCACGAGGCCTTGCTTGGCTCCCTTTAGCTCACCTGTAGGGTCGTGGGTGCCGGAATCATCCGAGTAGCAAACGAGTTTCATGTGGCGATCTATTGCGCTGATTCTTTGCACATCGCCTGAATTGGTGCGATGAAGAATTCCTGCCAATCCTTGACGGTGATTCCCTCGACAGCCTCTTGCATCCACTCATGGTCCGCCATGTCCGCACCATTGCAGCAACAGGGTCGTTGGCCGACCGGCCAAAGGCGAGCTTCATTGCATTATCAAAAGCGCTTCTCTGCGGATTAATTTCCTTGAAGACACCACCGCGTCTTCTTCCGCGCCGCTTTAAACCGTGTGCTTTCTTCCTCACACTGCATGTCAATTCAGGTATGGTGACTGCGAAGGAATCTGTCGAGTTGCCAGACATTTGTCGTAAGCAAGCCTGATATATTTTGCCGCCTGGCCGAGTTGGCCTGCACGTTTGATTTCGCACACTGGAAGAGCTTCGTCAGCATGAAGAGGCAGCCAGCGCATATCCATCGCGTCTATGCCTTCCGTCTCAACATCAACATGCATCCTGATTCTTTCCTCGCCTTCCTATTACCAATCGCCGCGCAGTCCACGCGGCTGTCATCGCCGTTTCGCCCCGCAAACGCAAGCCGATTCTTCCCCCTACCGGTTTTCTTGAACTCGTCGGCGCGGACCGAAACGATGAGCCTAGCCCAGTGCTGGAGTTTGGGCTGCCAGCCCCCCCGTTTGGTCCGGGAGGCTGAATGACCGCACCTGCTGGCGCAGGACTTCCGGGTGGAAGAGCGGTTTGGATTCAACAGCCATTTGCCGGCGGAGAGGGTATCGGGGGATGGGGGAAAAACCAAGCGGATTGAACATCCAACATCCAACATCCGACATCCAACATCCAAAGCCGGGAAGGGGCTCGCGGCGGAAAGGGGCTCGCAAGCCGAGTTGGATAAGCTTGCCTGATTGAAAATCGGGTTTTGAGGGTGGTCTATGGGTCCAGGGTATGTCCAGGGTATGTCCAGGGCGCCCCCAGACCACCCCGAGGGAGGCGGACGAGGGGGGTTGTATTTAGAAGGCTTATGGTGAACACCGAACATCCAACATCCAACATCCAACATCGAACGTCGAAAGGCCGGGCAAAGCCGCCACCAGGCAAAAGCAGAAAGCAGAAAGCGGAAAGCGGAAATTGAGGCGGGAAACCGCGCAAAGGCGGGCAAAGCAACCCAAAGCCGCGTCAATACTCCCGGCGGCAAACGCAGAAAAACCGGCCAAGCCACCCCAAAGCCACATTAAAGCCACCTACAAGCCATCTACTAGCCAACTGGTAGGCACCCACAAGCCACCCACATGCGACCCACAAGCCACCCACAAGCCACTCCCAGGCTACCGTCATGCGACCCGCAAGCCATTTACAAGCCACGGGAATGCGACAGTGACGTGACAGTTTCGGGCCAGCTTGGCACGTATGGAGGGTCCTCGGCTTCCGCTTCGTGGACCGTCCACCTGAATCCCGGCCAACTCCGGCTTGCGGAAAGTGGGGATCACTGGCACAAAGACAGGCGACGCATGAAAAGGCTGATCTTCCTCGGGTTGGTTTGCCTTGGCTGGAGTCACTCCTCTCCGGCCCAGGACAAGGCGGCGGCGGCCACGGGCACGGTATTTCAAATCGGGGCGGCGGACGGGGATTACGACGAGTTCGCACTGGCGGGGGATTACCAGGCCTATCCACAGCGGTTTCCGCACGATGTGGACTTCGTGGTCGGAAAGAGCGATGCCAAAGAGGACTGGCCGTGGATTCATCCGGGGCCGACCGACGCGTGGGCCGGCAGCCGCCCGCACACGTTTAAGATCACGTTCGACCTGCCTGGAGCCGCCGCCGGCTATTATCGGCTGGTGCTCGACTTTGTAGATACGCAGGGGGCAGAGCCGCCCGGCATCACCATCGGCATCAACGGCGCCGAACTGAAGTGCAAGCTGCCCCGGGGTCACGGCGATGAGTCCCTCAGCAATGCCAAGGTGGGCAAGAACTATTCCTGGCAGCAGGTCTTCCCGGGGACACTCTTGCGGGCGGGCAAGAACACGATCACGCTGGAGACTTATCAGGGCAGTTGGGCGCTCTATGATGATGTCCGGCTGGAGAGCGGGGTGGCGGCGCCGGCTGAGCTGCTCCGCCTCCAAGCCGAGGCGCTGCCGTGGCTCAAGCGTTCCGGGAACGGCGCGCAACGCGAGGTGCGAGTCTGGGTGGAGAACCTGGCCGACGCGAGGGAGGCGGCGTCACTGGCCTGGCAGGCCGGCAGCAATTCCGGCGAGGAGAAGCTGGACCTGCATTTCGGCCACAATGAGACTTACATCCCGATGCCCGACGTTCAGCAGCCCACCATGCTCGAGCTGGCGCTCAAGACGGGCGACCGGGAGTTGAAGGCGAGCGCCACACTACGGCCCACGCGGAAGTGGCACGTGTTCATCGTCCCGACCGTGCATACGGATATCGGCTACACCGACCTGCAGGAGCGGGTGATGGCCCGCCATGCCGACAATACGATGAAGGTGCTGGCGATGATGAACCAGTATCCTTCGTTCAACTGGGAATCCGAGACCTACTGGCAGCTCGACTGTTTCCTGCGGGCGCATCCCGAGAAGGCCGAGGAGAACTTTCGCCGCCTGCGCGAGGGCCGGATGGGGTTGTCGGCTTTCTTCGGGAACATGCTCACCGGGCTGTGCTCGCACGAGGCGTTGAATCGCGCGACGCTGTTCTCCCGTGATCTCGCCAACCGCGGCGGATTTGAGCTCACGTCCGTCATCCTCGACGACGTGCCCGGTGCCGTTGGCAGCCTGCCGACCATCCTGGCCAATGCGGGCATCAAGTACTTCGTCGAGGGCGTCAATAACGAGCGCGCCCCTTACGCCACGGAAGGATTGCACAACCCGTTTTACTGGGAAGGCCCGGACGGCTCCCAGGTGCTGAGCCACATTGCCGGCGGCTACGGCATGGCCGGCGGCTTGATTTCCTCGTTGGAGCAGGCCAGCGAGCGGTTGCCTGGCTTTCTGGCGGGGTACGAGAGGGTCAGCTACCCTTACGACGCGGTGCTCGTCAACGGCGCCTTCAGCGATAACCAGGGCGTGGCGTCCTGGCTGCCGGAAGTGGTCGAGAAGTGGAATGCGCAGTGGGAATACCCCAAGCTCATCCTCGCCCGCCCCGAGGATTTCTTCCGCTACATCGAGCAGAACTTCGCCGCGAAGATACCAGTCCTGCGCGCGGACTTCGGCACGTGGTGGGAAGACGGCGCGGCCTCGACCGCACGCGAAACCGCCCTGTGCCGGCGAGCCGAGGAGCGGGCAGTCACGGCGGAGATGCTCCACTCACTGGCCGCGGTGCTGGGGAAGGACCCTTACCCAAAGTGGGAGTTCGACGAGCTGTGGCGCGACATCCTGCTCTATGACGAGCACACGTGGGGAGCGGCGGGTAGCGTTTCGGCGCCGACCGCCGAGCAAACGGTCAAGCAGTGGGAAGTGAAAGGCTCCTTTGCGCGTCAGGCTGATGCTGCGTCGCGTCGCCTGCTCGGACAAGGCATGGTCAGGCTGGCGACCCTGGCACCGGCTGCCGACCTGATCGTGTTCAACCCCCTCGCCTGGTCGCACACGGATTTGGTCACCGCCGAGCAAGCCGGCGCGGTGCAGGATGCGAAGACCAAGCGCCAGCTCCCCTGCCAAGCGCTGCCCGAAGGCGGGAGTTGCTTTGTCGCTCCTGACCTGCCCTCGGTCGGCTATCGGTGCTACCGCAAGGTGTTCCAGGCTGGGACTTCCGCGGACGCAGTCACATTTGCCCAGGGCCAAATGGAGAACGAATTCTACCGCGTGACTCTTGACGCAACCAACGGCGCGCTCAAGTCCATTCTGGACAAGGAGACCGGGCGCGAGCTCATTGACCCGGACAGCGAGTATCGCCTGGGCGAACTGATCTATGTCAGCGGCGGCGAAGGCAGTTATGCCATCAGCTCCAACTTGAGAGAGTTGCCGACACCGAAGTTCACCTATCACCGCCAGCAGGCCGTGCGGGTAACGCAGGCGAACGGGCCGGTCTTTGGCGAGTTGGCCAGTGAGGCGACGGCGGACAAATTTCCCAAGATTACCCTTCGCGTGCGGCTGTATAAAGGCCTGAAGCGCATAGACGTTCGCTGCGAGCTGGAGAAGGAAGAGACGACGGCCAAGGAAGCTGTCTATATCGCCTTCCCGTTCGCGCTTGAAACGGCGGGTGGGGGATTGTGGCTGGAGTATCCGAATGCCGCGACCGAACCTCTCAAAGACCAGCACAGCTCCGCCTGCCGCGATTGGTATGCGGTGCAACGCTGGGTGGCGGCCTCAGACGGCCAGGCGACTGTGGTGCTGTCCCCGCTCGACTCGCCGCTGGTCACCTTGGGTGGAATGACCGCGTCAACCTGGCCGCGCCAGCTCTCGCTGAAGCGCGCCCACGTCTTCGCTTACGTGATGAACAATTACTGGTACACGAACTACAAGGCGTCCCAGGGAGGCCAGCAGGTGTTCCGGTTCTCGCTCACCTCGGCGAGGGGCGGGTTCTCCAAGCGCGACGCCGTTGAGCGCGGCTGGGAGATGTTCTCACCACCGGTGGCGCAAAGCGGGGGTGGCCCGCTCAAGCCGGTGCTCTCGGCACCGGCAACAAGCCTCGTCGGCGTCGAGCCCGCCGGCCTGCCTCTCATGGCATTCAAGCAGGCGGAAGACGGGGACGGATTTGTCTTGCGCCTGTGCGACTTCGCGGGCGCGGGCGGAAGCCTGAAACTGACCTTGCCCAAGCCGGCCCGCGAGACCTTCACCTGTGACCTGGTCGAAGCGTACGCGGTCAAACAGGCGTCTCATGGGAAGACGATCACCGCGCCCATCAAGCCGTTCGCGCCGGTGACCGTCAGGGTACAGTTCAAGTAAGCGGGCTCTGGCTGGCAGGCTTGCCAGCGGCAGTACGACGCAGTAGTTTGACTCGCATGAGCACGGTCGTGGAAATTGAGTCTGCCATCCAGCGGCTCACTCCGTCCGAGGTGACCGAGTTAGCGGATTGGTTGGCCGAGTATCAGAAAATGATCCAGTCGTCAGCCGAGGTCTTTGCTATGTATGACCGCGAGGAGGACTCATGCAAAAAGCCCGCCGGGGAGAGCTCTGGGTAATTGACTTGGGCCTGGCTCAGAAAACAAGGCCCTGTCTCATTCTCAGCATCAGTTTTCTGCACCCCGAACGCGCCGTGGTAACCTATGTTCCGCGCACCACCAGTGTCCGCCATACGCGATTTGAGGTGCCGCATCACATGAGGGGCCTGGACCCCGGCGCGTTCGATGCACAGGGGATTGGCACCATTCCGATTGTCAAGCTTGAGCGGTGTCTTGGAGTAGCTGATCCGAGCCTCGTTCATCAAGTCGAGGCCGCGGTAAAACTGTGGCTGGCACTGCAATGAGAGGCACGGCCACGCTTGGCCCCATTGGGATCGCCTTTTGCACAGGCTCAAGGCGCCGGCTGGGGCGTCCACGTTGGCCCCGCGCCGCGAGGTCCGTCGGGCGTCCACAAGAGCTTGTCAATGCACATCCAGCGCACCTTCATGGCCGGATCCCAGGCGTGATACACCAGGTATTGTGACCGCCCATCCGGGCTGGGCACGATGGAATGGTGTCCCGGACCGCGGACTTCGCCCGGAACGCTGTGCAACACCCGGGCGTGATCGCCCTGGCCAGCACAAGAGATTCTTACTTACTTTTTACATTATTCTTACAACCGGAGCGCGCAGATGTGCGTAAGTTGGCCCATGAACAAAGCACAGAGAATCTGTTCGTATGGCCTGGCCACCTGTATGGCCGCAACGATCTTCGGCGCCCAAGCCCGGCCGCTGGTCGTTCACGAGTGGGGCACATTTACGTCGCTGCAAGATGAGGCCGGGCGCACCCTCGGCGGCATCAACAGCGACGATGAACCTGTGCCGGGCTTCTGTCACGATGTGGACTGGTCGGTGGTCTCCCGTCCCAGCGAAATGCCGCCGATCCTGTCCAAGGGTGTGGCCGCGTGCAACCGGGACGTGACGATGCGCCTGGAAACCCCAGTCCTCTATTTCCATCTGCCCCCGGGCGCCTCCAAGCCGTTGATCGCTTCCGTCAAGGTAGCCTTCCGCGGGGGCTGGCTGAGTCAGTTCTACCCGGCGGCGGAAGCTGGAGGCTTTTCGTCGTCGGACGCCCTGACTGAAAAAAACAACGGCAGCCTGAGTTGGAATGACCTGCAGATCGGCGTCACAGCCAATGGCCCGGAAACGGAGGAGCGCGTCTGGACCGCACCGCGCGCCGTGCAGGCGGCCTCGGTGTCCGCAACCAATGGCGAGAACGAGCGGTTCCTGTTTTACCGAGGGGTCGGGCATGTCGCTTGCCCCTTGCAGGTATCCCGCTCAGCAGGCTCGACGATGCTGGAATGCCGCAGCCAAATCAGCGCCGCCTTGTCAAGTTGCGCCCCGCTGCCCGTCCGGCACCTTTGGCTGGCGTCATTTCACGCGGACGGCACCTGCGCCTTTCGGGAGTTGCCGCCGGTGGCCCTGCAACCACCGGCCGGCTCCGGCAAGCAACCCGCCCTGTTCGCTACCCCAGCCGGGTTTGATCCCAGCGAATACTCCGCCGCAAACCTGGACCGTTTGAGGTGGGAGATGCGCGCGGCTCTGGGAGAGCAGGGGCTATTCCCCGACGAGGCGGATGCGCTGCTTAACACCTGGGAAGTCTCCTACTTCAAGAGCGCCGGGCTGCGCCTGTTCTTCATAGTGCCAAGGGCCTGGACCGATTGGTACCTGCCACTGGATATTTCCGTGCCTTGCGAAGTGCAGCGGGCAATGGTCGGGCGGCTTGAGCTGGTTACACCCGAACAGCGTGCACTATTGAAGACCCTGGCCCAAGCGACCGCGCCCACCAAATCCTGGGCCCAGTTCGACATGACGCGCAACCGCGCGGTCGTGCGCGGCTCCATGCCGCCCGCTTACCGCGATCTGGGACGCTTCAGGAACGCCTTGCTTCTGGACGAATACAAGGCCCGGCCTACTCCCTCCCTGGAAGCCTTCATCCGCCTGAATGGATTGCAAGCCCACGGCAGCTAGGGCATGCTTCGAGGGGCCATGACAGGCCTCTTATGAAGCATCAACCGCAATCCTGGCAGCCGGACACGCTCTGCGTTCACGCCGGCAAGCACCCTGACGAACAGATGGGTGGGGTCAACAGCCCCATCTTCACCTCCACCGCCTACGCCTACCCCAATCCCACCGGTCAGAATGTCTATCCCCGTTATTACAACGTGCCGAACCAGCGCGCGGTCGCCCGGAAAGTAGCCGCGCTCGAGAAGGGCGAGGATGGAGTGGTGTTCAGCTCCGGCATGGCGGCCATCTCGACTTTGCTCTTTGCGCACTTGAAACCCGGGGACCATGCGGTGTTCCAAGCAGACCTGTACGGCGGGACCTACCATCTGGTGACTGCCGAACTGACGCGCTTTGGCGTCGGGATTTCCTTCGCCCGCACGCTCGAGGAATTCAGCGCGGCTTTGCGCCCCAACACGCGCGTCCTCTATGTCGAATCCCCCTCCAATCCGCTGTTGCGGTGCGTGGACCTGGCCGCGGTGGCCAAACTCGCCCGCGAGCGAGGGGTCCTCAGCGCCATAGACAACACGTTCGCGTCCCCGATCAATCAAACCCCGCTCGCACTGGGGATTGATGCCGTGGTGCACAGCGCTACGAAGTACCTCAACGGCCATAGCGACGTGGACGCCGGGGTAGTGGTGGCGTCGCGCGAGGCGATCCGCAAGGTGACAGAATGCGCTTTGAGCCTCGGCGGGGTGCTCGACGCCCATGCCTGCTATCAATTGGAGCGCGGCCTCAAGACGCTGGCTTTGCGGGTGAGGCAGCAGAACGATAACGCGGGTCGGCTCGCCCGCTTCCTGCAAAGCCACCCCGCCGTAAGCCGCGTGATGTATCCGGGGCTGCCCGACCATCCTGACCATGCGGTCGCGGCGCGGCAGATGCGGGGATTCGGCGGGATGCTTTCCTTTGAACTGTGTCAACCTGACCAAGTGGACGGGATGCTGGGGCGGTTTGAACTCGTCACTCCTGCCCTCAGCCTGGGTGGGGTAGAAACCCTGGTCACCGTGCCCAGCCGCACCTCCCACCGCACCCTGCCCCCTGAGGAGCGGCAGCGGGCGGGCATCAGCGACGGCCTTGTGCGTGTCTCCGTGGGCATCGAGGACATCAATGACCTCACCCACGACTTCGACCAGGCACTGAGCACTTGACGCGCACTAGCGTGGCCTGTCAGCCCGGCCAATCAACGCGGACTGCGGAAGACCGCATCGGAGCGCAGCAAACAGCCGTGTCGCTGGCCCCCTATTCCTCCAACCCTGCCCCAGACCGTCCTGCGGGCCGCACCGGAGCCCCCCCGCAGTCTCCCCGCAGTACCCTCGTTAGCCAACGAGGGTACTACGGTGAGGCTCCAGGGGGGCTATGGGGTATGAGCGGGCGGTAGGGAGCGCTACTCCACCCATTACCCCGAAAACAGCGAAGAACCATGGCACGCAGTGCCTGACGTGCACGGCGGGGTTGAAATGCTCCCCGGGAACAGCTACAACGCCCGTTGCCCGGCTATGCCGGCAGCATGTTCTATATGACTCGACGAATCTGCCTCCTCGTTCTCACAGCTTCACTGATGCTCCCGGCTGGCGTGTTTCCGTGCCGGGGCGCCAGCTTGAAGGTGGACGGTCTTAGGTGTGAGTATCGTGCCGACCCGCTCGGGCTCGACGTGCCCCAGCCGCGCCTGAGCTGGCTGCTGGAATCCTCGGAGCGCGGCCAGCGGCAGACAGCCTGCCAAGTGCTGGCGGCTACAGGCCCGGACCTGCTGTCGAATGGGAAAGCCGATCTCTGGGACAGCGGCAAGGTGCCTTCGGCGGAGTCGGTGCACGTGGTCTATGCCGGCCAACCGTTGCGGTCGGGCCAGCGGGTGTATTGGAAGGTGCGCGCGTGGGACCGCGACGACCGGCCTTCCGCTTACAGCGTGCCGGCCTGGTGGGAAATGGGCCCGATGACGCCGGCAGATTGGCGCGCGGGCTGGATCACGCGCCCGCGGGCAACGCCGCTCTCGGAGCAGCAGATGTTCGAGGACGATCCTGCGCCGCTCTTCAGGAAGGAGTTCCTGGTCGAGAAGAGGATCAGCCGCGCCCGCGTGTATGTGAGCGGCCTGGGCTATTACGAACTGCGGCTCAACGGCCAGCGCGTCGGCGACCGCGTGCTTGACCCTGGCTGGACCACTTACTCGAAGCGCGTGCTCTACTCGACCTACGATGTGACCGACCAGTTGAAGCGGGGCCGCAACGCGCTCGGGGTGATGCTCGGCAACGGCTGGTTCAATCCCCTGCCCCTCCGCCTGTTCGGCAGGATCAACCTGCGGGAATACCTCACCGTCGGCGAGCCGCGCCTCATTCTCCAGCTTGTCGCCGACTTCACCGACGGCACGTCACAGACCATCGTCACGGATGAAAGCTGGAAGGTGGGCAACGGCCCCCTGCTGCGCAATAGCGTCTATCTGGGCGAGGTCTATGACGCGCGCAAGGAGCAGCCGGGCTGGGACAAGCCGGGCTTCAACGATTCGACCTGGCAACCGGCGGCCATCGCGACCGAGCCCCTGGGTCCGCTCCACGCACAGGATGCGCCGCCGATTCGGGTCACGCGCGTTCTGCAGCCGGTCAAGCTCACGGAGCCGAAGCCGGGCGTTCACATCTTCGACCTGGGGCAGAACTTCGCTGGCTGGGTACGGCTGCGCGTGCACGGGCCGGCGGGAACGCGCGTCAAGCTGCGCTATGGGGAGCTCCTTCACCCTGACGGCACCCTCAACGGGATGACCTCCGTCTGCACCCAAATCAAGCAGGGCGGCCCGGATTACCGCTACGACGGCACCGGCGCGCCCAAGACAGCCTGGCAAATGGACGAATACATCCTCAACGGTGAAGGGGAAGAGGTCTATACGCCGCGCTTCGCCTTCCACGGCTTCCGCTATGTCGAGGTCGCCGGCTTCCCGGGCCAGCCCACGCTGGCGTCGCTGGAAGGGCTGCTCCTCAATTCGGACGTCGCCCCCGCCGGCTCCTTCGTCTGCTCCAACGAGCGCTTCAACCGCATCCAGCAGATGGTGCTCTGGACGTTGCTGAGCAACCTCTTCAGCGTCGAATCCGACTGCCCGCACCGGGAGAAACTCGGTTACGGCGGCGACATCGTAGCGGCGGGCGAGATGGCGATGCTCGACTTTGGGATGTCACGCTTTTATGCCAAAGCGGTGGAGGACCTGGCGGACGCGGTCCGCCCGAACGGCGGCTTCACGGAGACCGCCCCTTACGTTGGCATCAGCGACGAGGGCCTGGGCGAGGATTCCGGCCCGGTGGGCTGGGGTACCGCGCAGCCCTTCCTCCTCTGGCATCTCTATCAGCACTACGGCGACAAGCGGTTGCTGGGGGAGAATTACGAGGCGGCCAAACGCTGGCTCGCCCTGCTGCGCTCCCGCGCGCCGGACGGCATCCTCGACAACGGCATCAGCGACCACGAGAGCCTGGTGCCCAAACCGCGCGCGTTGACCGGCACCGCGTTCTACTATTGGAACGCGAGACTGGTTGCCAGCATTGCGCGCGCGCTGGGCAAACAATCCGACGCTGCGGAGGCCGAGGCCCTGGCCGAAGCCATCAAGGCCGCATTCAACCTCAAGTTCCTCCAGCCGGGCACGGGCCGCTACGATACCGCCACGCAGGCTTGCCAGGCCTTCGCGCTCTATCTGGACCTGGTGCCCCCCGCGGAACAGGAGCGCGCGCTGGCGATCCTGGTGCGGGACATCGAGGACGCGCACGCTGGCCACCTGACTACGGGCATCTTCGGCACCAAGTTCATGCTGCACGCCCTGGCCGATTCGGGCCGCGCGGATGTGGCCTTCCAGGTCGTCAATCAAAGCACATTCCCCGGCTGGGGTTACATGCTGGAACACGGCGCCACGACGCTGTGGGAGCATTGGGAGTTCAGTGACAACACCTACTCCCACAACCACCCGATGTTCGGCTCGGTCAGCGAGTGGTTTTACCGCGTGCTGGCCGGCATCAATCCTGCCCCGGACGCGGTCGGCTTTGACAAGATCATCATCCGGCCTCAGCCCGTCGGCGACCTGACATGGGTCAAGGCCAGTTACGATTCGGTGCACGGCAAGGTCGTCAGCGAGTGGCGCCGGGACGCGGGCAAGTTCAACCTGCGCGTCCGGGTGCCGGTCGGCGCCACGGCCACGGTGATCCTCCTGGCGAAAGACGGCACGCAGGTCACCGAGAGTGGAAGGCCGCTTGAACAAGCCTCCGGCGTGAAACGTCTAACAGGGGTAAGTGGCCATGCCGTAGTGGCGATTGGGTCCGGGCAATACGAGTTTGGGTCTGAGCCCTGAGGCCGGAAAGTGATGGCAATCAAGGCTCGCGGCACCACTCGCCCACCCGGGCGAAGGGCCGAAACGGCCCCTCACACCAGGCCAACTCCTACGGAACTCCTACGGATATCCTACGGTTATCCTACGGAGTGCCTGCCTACCTCCTCCAGTGCCCTACCAGCGGAATAGGCTGGATACAGGCTAGTGCTCGATTGCCGAGATCAGCGATAGCGCCGAATGCGGGCGCGCCCTCGGGCCAAGGGAATTCCAGGGAACCGGAACCGGGTTGACGGAGGCATTTGCGCTTCCAGACCCGCCCTCTCCCGTGGTATCCTGGCCGCGAATGAGACCCGGGCGGACTCAATCGCGGCGCTTGGCTGGGACCGGCCAATTGCCTCCTTTGGAGGGGACACAACCCACCACCGACCGCATGCCCCTGTCTCGGCGCAGGCTCGTATGGTTTCGCGCCTTGGCGCTGGCCTCGCCGATCCTTCTTGTGGGCGCGGGCGAATTGGGGTTGCGCCTGGCGGGTTACGGCTATGCCACGTCCTTCTTCCTGGAGCAGCGCCAGGACCCTCCCACCCGGCTCACAGAGAATCCCAAATTCGGCTGGCGCTTCTTCCCACCCGCAGTAGCGCGCTCGCCGCAACCCCTGTCCCTGGCCGTGGCGAAGCCGCCGGACACCATCCGCATTTTTGTCTTTGGGGAGTCGGCGGCAATGGGAGACCCTGAGCCAGCCTATGGCTTCCCCCGGCAACTCGAGCGGATGCTGCGGGCGCGCCACCCGGATCGCGCATTCGAGGTGGTGAATACGGCGATGACGGCAATCAACTCCCATGTGATCCGCGAAATCGCCCGGGACTGCGCGCCGCGCCAAGGCGATTTCTGGGTGCTTTACATCGGCAACAACGAAGTGGTGGGCCCCTTCGGAACGGGCACAGTCTTCGGCCTGCGCGCGGCCCCGTTGCCCGTGGTTCGAGCTAGTCTGCTGGCGAAGTCCACCCGCCTGGGCCAGTGGCTGAGTGCGTTGCTCACGCGTTCGACCGGCCCGGTTGAGTGGCAAGGGATGGAGATGTTTTTGCGGCATCGGGTCGCCGCCGACAGCCCCGGCTTGCGCGTCGTGCACGACAACTTCGCCCGCAATCTCGGGGCCATTATCGAGATGGGCCGCCGCTCTGGCGCGACCGTCCTCCTGGCGACCGTGCCGGTGAACCTCAAGGACTGTCCGCCGTTCGCCTCGCAGCATCGCCAGGGCTTAACTGCCGCCGAACTCGAGGAATGGGACAAAGCCCTTGGCCGCGGGCAACAGGCCCAGGACGAACGCCGCTTCGCCGACGCCCTGGCCGCCTACAAGGAGACCAGCCAGATTGACCGGGAGTATGCCGAACTGGTCTTTCGCCAGGCCGCTTGCGAGCTGGCGACCAGTCAAACAAACGCCGCTGCCTCCGATTTCCTCCTGGCTCGCGACCTGGATACACTCCGGTTCCGCGCCGATTCGCGACTCAACCAAACTATTCGCCGTGTAGCCGCCGCCCACGGCGCAACCTTGATTGACGCCGAGCAGGAGGCCGCCCGCCGCTCCGCCGACGGCATCCCCGGCGAGGCCCTCTTTTACGATCATGTGCACCTGACCTTTACGGGGAATTATTTGGTCGCCGGGCTTTTCGCCGCCGAGATTGAGAAAAAACTGGCTGGCTCGGCCTCTGCCTCCGGCGCCCCCTTGCCGGCGGAAGCCAACGTCGCCGGCCAGCTTGCCCTGACGGATTTCGACCGCCGGCGCATTGCCGAAGAGATGAGCTTGCGCCTCCGGCAGCCGCCTTTCGCCACCCAACTCAACGCACAGGCCCGCGACGAAGAGTGGCAGCAAACGCTCGCCCGCCTGGATGCGCCCCCGGCGCGGTCCATCCCGGAATACCAGGCGGCGGTGGGACTCGCTCCTAAGGATTGGGTGCTCCGCGCCAACTTCGGGCGCTTGCTGGAAGCCGTCGGCGATGACTCGCGAGCCGCCGAGCAATGGCAGGAGGTCGCCCGCTTGCTGCCCGAGGAAGTGGACCCTTGGTTCCATCTCGGGAACCTGGCTTACAATGCGCGCTCCTATGCCCGTGCAGACGACCTCTTCCGCGAAGCAATTAAGCGCAAGCCGGATTGCCTTGAGGCCCTCAACGGCCTTGGCCTGTCGCTGGTCGCGCAAGGTCAAGCCAAGGAAGCCATTCGGCACTACAACGCGGCGCTGCGCCTCTCCCCGTCCTTCAGCGCGGCCCGCGTGAACCTGGCCGCTGCACTGGCAAACCAGGACCACATTCCGGCCGCGTTGACCCAATATCGAACCGCCCTGCGACTCGACACCAATAACGTCCCGGCGCGCATTAACCTGGCCGTGCTGCTCCGCCGCCAGGGTGAAACCAACGAAGCCATTGTCTTGCTCAAGGAAGCCTGCGAACTAAAGCCCGAAGAGCCCCTCGCGAACTTCCACCTTGCCAACGCACTGGCGGCGCAAGGCCGGCACGCCGAGGCCATTCCCCACTACCAGGCGGCGATCCGGGAGAAGCCCGACTTTGCCGACGCCCGCTTCAACCTCGCCACCGAATCCGCCCACCTCGGCGACCTGGCCGAGGCCCTCGCGCAGTTGGCCGAAGTCGTCCGGCTCAAGCCCGACTTCGTCACTGCGCGGTTCAACTATGGGGTCGCCCTGGCCAAGGCGCAGCGTTACCGCGAGGCGGCCCAGCAATTCCAGGCCGCCCTCCAACTGCAACCAGATCATGCCGGCGCGAAATCCGCACTGGAACGCGCCCTCCGACTGGGCAAAGGTCAGCGCCAGCTTCAATACTGACCGGGGCTCGCCCGCAGAACGCATTTGAACCAACGCAAAGACGCAAAAGGGCAGAGACGCAGGGATTTCGGCTGCCTGACACCCCCCGCTGGGTGAGTAGGTTTCAGCCGCTGCTCCTCGTTCCCTCTCCCTGTCCTTTGCGTCTTTGCCTCTTGGCGTCTTTGCGTTAACAGCCGTTCTCAGCGCCCCCCTGATGTGCCAAGAAGCGCGAACTGTTTGGGGGCGCATAGGGCGCGTCCGTCCTCCTCCCCAACTGTTTACCAATTGAAGGGTTAGCACTTTTTGCGGGACAACCCGACCCACTTTTCTTACGCTTCGGTGGAATGGAAAAAGGCAAAGTTCGTTTTCGTCGGCCCACCGCCGACGAACAAACCGTGTTGTCGAGCATGAGCGTCAAGCTGCTCGTCCGCCCCCATGACCTCCAGAAGTGTGATCAGCTTCTCATCGAGCACCATTACTTGCACAGCGCACAACTGGTAGGTGAGCAGCTACGTTACGCGGTCACTTGGAAAGGCCAATGGTTTGCGGTAGCCACCTGGAGCGCCGCCGCCCTTCACCTCAAGGCGCGGGATCAGTTTATTGGTTGGAGCGAGGAGCAACGGCGCCAACGGCTGCCGCTGGTGGTCAACAATTCGCGTTTGTATGTCCTGCCCGAGTGCCATTATCCCAATTTGGTCAGTCGGTTCATGAAGCTGATGTTGGCGCGCTTGAGTTCGGATTGGGAAGACACCTGGGGTCACCCGGTAGCGCTGGCCGAGAGCTTTGTGGACCCCCAGCAGTATCGCGGCACCGCCTACAAAGTCAGTGGCTGGAGCCAGTTGGGGTTCACCCGCGGCTGGAAGCGCAGCGCGGTGGATTTCTATGAGCAGCACGACCACCCCAAGCAGGTGTGGGTGCGCGAACTGGTCAAAAAGGCTTGTGTGAAACTCCGCGCCGCGGAGTTGCCGCTTCCGTGGGCTGAGGTGCTGCCCAAGGTCCCACCTCGCTGCACCGCCAAAGCCGGCGAGATTGCCAGTTTGATGGAGCGCTTAGGCCGAGACCTCCCCGAGTTCCGGCGCAAGCAGTCGCTGGCTTATCCGATTGCCGGCATGCTGGCTCTCATCGCCATGGCGGTCTTCAGCGGTGTCACTAAAGGCTACGAAGACCTGGCCGACTACGCCGCCACCCTTTCGCAGGGCCAGTTGCGGACGCTGAAGTTTCGCTTTCACGGGCGCACGAGGCGCGTGCGCTGTCCCCAACGCACTAGTTTTCAGCGCGTGCTGACGGGGGTCAACGCTGAGATTTTGGAGCGGGTCCTGCTGTTGTGGCAGGAACAAGTGCTGGGACCGGTGCAAGACCAACTGGTGGTTTTGGACGGCAAGGAACTCCGCCATGCCGATGTGGAATCGGTCAACGCGGTCAGTGGCACGGGCCGCTGGCTGGGTTCCACCAAAGTCAAGGAAGGCAGCAATGAAATCCCGGCCGCGCGCGAGCAGTTGGCCAAGCTGGACGTCGTCGATAAGATCGTGCTGGCCGATGCGGCGCATACTCAGGTGGAGACGGCCAAGCAGATTCTCTATGAGCAAGGCGGCGATTACCTGCTGACGGTCAAAAAGAATCAAAAGGGCCTCTTTGAAACGCTCTCGACGCTGTTCACCGAACAGCGTTTTTCCCCCTCCGCCCACCCCGCACACCCACACCATGACCCGGGAGCACAACCGGGGGCGGCCCGAAATCCGGGTACTGGATTGCCGGGATGCCAGCCCCCAACAGGTGGGCTTTCCCGGAGTTCAGACCATCGCCCGGCTGCGGCGTCGGGTCCGGCGCAAGGGTAACAAGACCACTGAAATCGTTTACCTCATCAGCAGCCTCACCCTGCAAGACTTGGATGCCGTTGGCTTTCTCAAACTCAAGCGGGGCTACTGGGTCATCGAGAGCCGCCTGCATCACGCCCTGGACGTCACGCTGGGTGAAGATCAGAGCCGGGTCCGCAACTCCAAGGCGGCCTTTGCCCTGAGCCTGTTCCGCCGGGTCGTGGTCAGTTTCGCACAGGTCTGGCTGGAGGAATGTCGTAGAATCAACCCCCGCAGCCGGGCCACCACTCGCAAGTTCCAAAAGCGCTTCCTCCACCGCAACGGCGGCCCAGCCCGCTTGCGGGCGCTCATCTTCTCCAAATCCCCCGATGCCTGGCGCTTACCAAAATGAAAAGGCGCGTCCTAGGGGGCGCAAGAAAAGTGTTTTTTTTACTTGCCAAGATTCCGGGAATGTGCTGCAATCAGCTTGCACGCTGGCAGAGGGCGGTCCGAGCTCCTGGCAGAGTCCGGGTCGGGTCCTCTGGCGCGTGCCGCATAGTGCAGAGCCTGCTCATCAACCTAGTGCCGGTTCTAGTGGTCCTAAAAGCGCCGCGAGTCTCTCGCACGGGCTTGATCAAAGAGCAGACCCCGCTCAGACAAACAGACTGAGAAAAGACCGATCCGAAAGTAACAAAACATCCCCCATACATCCATGAAAAAGCTAATCCCGTCCTTAGGTTTCACCTGGCGCCCGGAGAACCTCTCCACAGCCAGGAATACCAAAACCCAGCCATCTCGCTGGCGAACCGCCCGGGCTGCGGTTGCGCTCGGCGTGTTGGCGCTTTGTACCACGATCGCCAACGCCCAACTCCAGTGGATCAGCGCCGATGTCGGCGGCCCTACCTTTCACGGGTCCGCGGTCGAGGCTAACGGCCAGTGGACCATCCAGGGCGGCGGCTCTGACATCTGGAATGACTCATCCCAATTCCACTACCTTTACGTCTGGGCTTCGGGGATGAATTGGGATATCACCGCGCAATTCGTGAGCTTCCAGGGCCCGGCTGATTGGTCCAAAGTCGAGCTGATGGTTGACCAGGCCGATCCCACGGTTGGCCCTCAGGGCACTGACCCGTTCATCGCGATGATGGACACCCAACCCTCCACCTATGCTGCTCCGGACGGGTCAGGAAACGGGGTGAATGATGGCGGTATTGATCAGTGGCGAAGCACAGCCAACAGCGCTTCCGACTGGAAGCAGGTCGGCGTCACCCCGGCCCCGAACTATCCGAACGATTGGTTCAGGATCCAACGCCAAACCAACGTATTCAATCTTTTCCACAGTGGGGACGGCATCAACTGGACGAATTACATCAGTATTGACACATCTTCGAAGGCCCTCATCGGCCAGGACGCCAGCACCACCTTCGGGACCCCCTGGCCCAATCTGGTGTGCGTGGGCGTAGCCGTTACCGCGCACAATGATACCTATACGGATCCGGACACCGGCCTCCCGGCTGGCGCCACCGCCGTCGTTGCCAACCTGAATACCACTAATATCGCTGCGGCGACGCCTCCCACGCTCATCGCGGCGTCCCAACAAAGTATAATCAGTGTCACCAATGTCGTTGGCCACGAGGTCTCCCTCATGTTCGCGGCAACGAATAATGCCACCCCCGCTCCCGCGGCCTACCCGACCATTTATCAGTGGTACAAGAACAATTCGGCCGTCCCCAACGCGACCAACACCCTCTACACGTGGCTGCTGGATGTTTCCGATAACGGCGCGAAGTACTACTGCAAGGCCTCGCTGGCGGCCCCGTACAATGCCCTCACGGTCAACAGCGCCACCGCCACGTTCGGCACGGTGCCGGGCGTTACTTACAACAACGGCTTCAAGATGGAGATGTTTGCCGGCGTCACCGACCGGACCCTCGTCGAGCGTGGCGACGTCCCCCCCTGCACTTGGCTGAAGCTCGAGCCGAACTGTGACGATCCCGGCGGTTACGGCAACAACTATGTCACCCGCATCAGCGGCTGGTTCATCCCCCCGACCACCGACAAGTACTTCTTCTTCCTGGCCACCGACGACGACTCGGATTTGTTCCTGAACATGACGAATAGCACGATCGCCGGCAAACAAATGATCGCCCAGGAAGTCGGCTGGACCGGCTTCGACGACTGGTTTTCTGATTCCAGTACCCCCAGCCAGCAGAGCTCCCAAACGTGGGCGGATGTCAACGGCAACTCGCCCTGGACCCTCGGCATCCCGCTCACCGCCGGCCAGCCCTATTATATCGAGAACGTGCATCATCAAGGCGGCGGCGGTGACAACATCTGCATCACTTACCAGACGGCTGCCATGGAGACCAGCGGCGGCGGCACTTTCCCGAACACCATCTTCGCCAACGGCACGAACAGCTTGTTCTACGGGACCAATAATAACATGAGGTATTACAGCATACCGGACACCACCCTCACTTGGGTCACTCAGCCGACGAATGCCGAGGTCAGCGTAGGGTTCTCGGCCAACTTCTACTCCCAAGCGAAGAGCGACAGCGAGTTCACGCCGGTTTATCAATGGTTCAAGAACGGCGCGCGTGTCAGCGGCCCCAGCCCGGCTGCGGCCAATTTCAGTACGGGCAACACCGTCGCCGGGGACAATGGCTCCCAGATTTACGTGGTGGTCACCACTGCGGAAGGTGACCTCTCGCTCACCAGCGCCGTGGTCACCCTGAACGTCGCCACGCCGGTCTTGGAATATGGCTGGGCCAAGATGGAATACTGGTACGCGAATGATATCGGCCTGGCACCCTTCTTGGCGGCGAACGGCACCAACTATGTTAACGCCGCCACCACCAGCCCCGATTACCTCCTCTACGAGCCCAGATTCGAGGGCAATTCCCAAGATAATAACCTGACGCCCGATTACACCAGCAGGCTCACGGCCTTGTTCTACCCGCCCGCGACTGGGGAGTATGTCTTCTTTGTGAACAGCGACGACCAGTCCGACCTGTTTGTCAGCACGGATTCCAGCCCCACCAATGCGACCCTGGTGGCGCAGGAAACCGGCTGGAGTAACCCGTGGCAGTGGACGACCGGCAACGGCGCTTCGACCGCCGCCGAGAAATGCTCGGCCACGTGGGCGGCCCCCAACGGCGGCACGCCCTGGGCCACCGGCATCTACCTGAATGCAAACACGCCATATTATGTCGTGCTGATGCACGTGGACACTGGCGGGGGCAACAATTGCGAAGCAACCTTCATGAGCTTGAGCGCTTGGAATGCCTTGGGCGGTGCGGGTTATGGTCCGGCGCTCGGCTCTTACAGCGCGATGACGGGCAACCTGATTGGCTCGTACGTGCCGCGCTGCTTCTCGATGGCCTTTACGCAGGAACCCACCACGGCGATGGCTCCTATTGGCGGCGTCGCGACCTTTACCGCCGCGGGCGCCACCGACTCCCGGAACGCGGTCGGCGACGAAGGCAACTCGCTGGTCGAGACGAACAACTTTGTCGTCTATCAGTGGACGAAGAACGGGGTCCCGATCGCGGGCGCCAATGGCAGCAGCTACTCGTTCGGACCGGTCTATCCGCTTGACACGAATGCGCAGTTCGCCTGCACGATTCGGGCGCTGGGCTATCAGAACAGCAGTGGGCAAGACCTCTGGGCAACCAGCACGGTCGTGAACGTTGTGCTGACCGGCACTAACGTGTTCGAGCCCGGGTTCGCCCTCCACGAGTTCTATCAGCTTGATCCCCCGATGGCCAACATCGCGAACGGCTCAGCCGGCGCTCCGACCTGGTCCATGTCTTCGCCGGCCTTCGAGGTTGACATCCTCGGCACCGATGCCTTGCATGGTGGGACCTACGACAACTTCAGCGATCAGTTGATTGGCTTCTTCACCCCGCCGACCAGCGGCAACTACGTCTTCTTCCTCAATTCGGATGACAACGGCGAGTTGTTCCTCAGCACCGACGCCTCCGCGAGCGACAAACGCATGATTGCTCAGGAAACGGGTTGGGGCAGCGGCGTACTTGAGTGGGGCCAGAGCGCCGGCACGGCTAGCCAGGTCCGATCCGACACGTTTGTTGATCCGGCCACGGGGGCCACGCTGTATTCAAACGGCATCCCGTTGGTTGCCGGCAAGCAATACTTCATGCAAGCCGTCCACGAACAAGGCGGCGGCGGCACCTACACCTGCGTCACTTGGGTGTTGACCCCCGGCGCTAACAATCCACCCGCGGCTCCGGCCAATGGCACGCTGAGCGTTATCCGCGGAAACCAGATTGGGACTTACGTGCCGAAGTGCAGTTATGTGACCGTGACCACGCAACCGCAAAGCGTTACGGTCAACAATTATGCCAGTGCCACCTTCACGACCGGCGGCGCGACCGACTCGACCGTTCCGATGGGGAGTGAGGGTGATTGGACCCTGTTCTTCAATAACTACCTGGAGTACCAGTGGTACAAGAATAACACGCCCATCGCTGGCGCCACGGCGTCGGCTTACACGGATTCGCCGATCTTGCCCAGCGATAATAATGCGAAAATCTACTGCACCATGCGGGCCCTGGGCTATGCCGACAACTCCGGCAACATCCTCTGGCAGACCAGCCAGGTCGCGAGTGTCACCGTCAACATCACCGCGCCAACGTTGTTGTATGGGGCCATTTACACCAACAACAACTATGCGAACTTCCCGCCTGCCGTGGCCACGAACTACATCATCCTCGCCTTCAGCAACCCGATGGATCCAGGCGCGCTGAGTAATATGGGCAGCTACACCTTGCCCCCCGGCCTGACCCTTCTGGGTGTCATGGTGAACAGCAACGACTACCGCAGCGTTGCCCTGGCCTACTCGGGCACGCCGACCTTCCCGTTCAATGTCACCGTCAGTTCCTCGCTCGCCGGCCTCGGCGGCGGACCGACGCTTAGTGGCTCTACCTCGATCGCCGTGGACAAGGTGCCGCTGACCGATATGGACATCGGTCAAATACCTGGCACGGATCCCGCCGTACCGGGCATGATGTACGTGACGGGCACGAACTCCTACACCATCGCCTGCGAAGGCAGCGATATCTGGAACACCTACGACGGGTTCAACTTCGCTTACGAACAGAAGACGGGTGACTTTGATGTCTGCGTCCGCGTGAAGGACGTCAAGCACACCTCCAACTGGTCGAAAGCCGGGCTCATGGTGCGCGAGACCCTGGATGCCGACAGCCGAAACTGGAACATTGTCAATGATCCGGCGTCTGCGGATGGCATTATGGCGCCCGACAACAGCGGCTACGGAGCCAATGCGATCGAGTGCAACGCCCGTGTTGACAAGACTGGAGCCAGTGCGGCCTGGACCACCAACGACGTCTCGGCTGTCCCGGCTTACCCGAACGCCTGGGTGCGTCTGACGCGCGTCGGCAATATCCTGACCGCCTACTTCTCCACTAACAACGCCGCGACTTGGACGGCGGCGGCAACCAATGATCCGGCTGTGGTCAGCACCACCGGCGCGGGTGAATTGCCCGCCACCGTTTACGTCGGCATCTGCACGACGGCTCATAATAATGACGCCATTCCCAACCCGAGCCCATTGGTGTACCTGGACACCGTGGATTACGCCAACTACGGCGCGCCGCCGGCACCGCCGCAGATCATCACGATAGGCGCCCCCACTGTGAGCAACGGGAAGATCAACATCACCTGGACGCCGGCCGTGGGCCGTCTGCTGGGCAGCCCCGCCCTCACGGGACCGAACGTGGATTGGGTGCAGGTCGGCACCGGCGGCTCGGCCTCTATCCCGACCACAGGCACAGGCCAGTTCTTCAGGGTCGTCAACCCATAAAGATTGCGACTAGCTAGTTTCAGAGAGAGCCGCGGCAGGTGCCGCGGCTCTCTTCTTGGGACGGCGGCGCATCTTGATGCCGCTGTGCCACTTGGTCCCGCGCGACGAAGGCAGGGCGCGTCACTCCGTGCGCGCCGCCGGCCACTCGGGAACTGTGTGAATCAGATCGGTTCTGGGCATCCAGGGCGCGCACGGAGTGACGCGCCCTACCGCCCGACCGTGGCGGCACTATCAAGCTGCGACCTTGGCCACCTCAATCGTGCTGAAAGTATTGACACCCCGCTCCTCTCAGGTCTTAATGGCACCATCCCCTCTTATGAGGCCGCTTCCAAAGCTGTTATGGATACTGACCGCCGTGCTGGTAGCCGGGGGCGGGGCGGCCTTTTTGGCACTCTCCTCCCCAACGGGCGTGAGGCGCGCCCTGCTGGCCCCCGGCGACTATCCCGTCCTGGAAATCCTGCATCCCATTGCCGGTGCAGTGATGCCGGGTAACATGCCGGCCCCGGTCGTGTCGTGGAAGACGAACGCCGGCGGCGGGGTGCAATGGCTGGTGGCCTTCCGAGCCGGTGGCACGGGCGTTTGGCCGCGGAAGAATGAGCCGGACGCCCGAGCCACGCCGGGTGGCCCGACGTGGTGGTTTGAGGGCGTTCAGCCGCTGTGGCGCCCCGAGGAGCGCGTCTGGCGCGAGATTAAGGACGCCGCGCGGGGCGGGCCCATTGATGTCATCGTCGGGGCCTTCGGGAAAGGCGATCACCGCCTCCAGGCGCGGGGAACGACCCGGTTCACGTTGAGCCGGGAGACGGTGGACTACCCGCTCTTTTACCGCGAGGTCAATCTTCCCTTTGCGGAAGCGGTCAAGGACCCGTCGCAAATCCGCTGGCGTTTCGGCGCGATTGACCGCGGCACGTTGCCGCCGGTGGTCCTCGATAATCTCCCCGTCTGCGGCAACTGCCACTCGTTCGACCGAAAAGGCGAGTTCCTGGCGATGGATGTAGATTACGCCAACAGCAAGGCTTCCTACGTCATCACGCGGACGGCGCCGCAGATGCGCCTGGCGACGAGCGACATTATCTGCTGGGACGATTACCGGCGCGAAGACGGCCAGCAGACGTTTGGGCTGCTCTCGCAAATCTCGCCCGACGGTCGCTACGTGGTGAGCACGGTCAAGGACCGCTCGGTCTTCGTGCCCAGGCCGGACCTGGCGTTCTCGCAGCTCTTCTTCCCGCTCAAAGGCATCCTCGTGGTCTATGACCGTGACGCGAAGGATTATCGCCCGCTGCCAGGGGCGGACGACCCGGCGTTCGTGCAGAGCAACCCGGCCTGGAGCCCGGACGGCCAATCGGTGGTGTTCGCCCGGAACCGCGCCGCGGAACTCGAGAAGCCGCGCGATGGCAGTCGCATCCTCCTCACCCCCGAGGAATGCGAGGAGTTCCTCCAGCGGGGCAAGGAGTTCAAATACGAACTCTGGCGGGTGCCCTTCAACGGGGGCAAGGGCGGGAAAGCCGAACCGTTGCGCGGCGCCTCCGGCAATGGACGCAGCAACTATTTCCCGAAATACTCGCCCGATGGACGGTGGATCGTCTTTTGCCAGGCCTCGAACTACATGCTCCTGCAACCGGACAGCGAACTCTACATCATCCCGGCCGACGGGGGCGAGGCCCGGCGGCTGGGCTGCAACCTGAGCCGAATGAACTCCTGGCACACCTGGTCCCCGGACAGCCGGTGGCTGGTGTTCTCCTCGAAGGCCGATTCGGACTACACCCAGCTTTACCTCACGCGCATCAATGATCAGGGCGAGGCCAGCCCGCCGGTCTGGCTCCAGCACATGGTCGCCCCGGGCCGTGCGGCCAACATCCCGGAGTTCGTCGCCCTGGCCCCCAACGCGATCGTCCGCGTGCGCGAGCAATTCCTCGACGACTATTCATTCACCCGCGCCGGTAACCAGTTCTTCGACGCCGGCGACGCGGACCGTGCCATCGAGAAATACAGGGTCGCACTGTCAATGAACCCGGACAATGCCATGGCCCACCAGCGGCTCGGCTTCCTGCTCTACCGCGTCAAACGCCAGCAGGAGGAAGCGATGGAACATTCCCGGACGGCAGTGCGGCTCGAACCGCGCAATCCCTTCGCCCAATTCGACCTCGGGGCCGCCCTCTTCGAGCATGGCGACCCTACCAACGCGCTGGTCCACCTGGCCGAAGCGGCACGCCTGCTGCCCAACGGCTACGACCAGAACTATAACGCCGTCGAGATGCACTTCCTCCTGGCCGAGGCCCAGTACCGCCTGGCCCTTTACGCCCAATGCATCCAGTCCACCGTGACCGTCTTGCGCGTGGCGCCCGGGCATCCTCGCGCCAATTATATGATGGCGATGGCCCGAGCCTGGACCGGCGAGACCAGCTCGGCCCTGCCTTTCTTCGATAAGGCGGCCCAATCCGAGCCGCGCCTGGCCCAACTGCCGGACTTCTTTGACCTGCTCAGCCGCAACTACCTCAGTCAGGGTTTATACGACGAAGGCCTGAAAGCCTCCAAAAGGGCCGCGCGCCTGGCCGCCGAAGCGGGCCGCAGCCAGCAGGCCGCCAGGCTGCAGCAGCGCGCCGAAGAGTGCCGCCGCCGCGGAGCCACTGGGAAACTCTAAAGGCCCGCTCAGTCAAGGCCATCTCCAGAATCTAACATTGTCGAAATGCTAACGTCACCAGAAGCTCCCTTTACTTCAGGGAGGTCGTTCGGTCCCCAATCCAGCGCAAATCCTGGTTGTTCGGTGAGGGGTAGTTGTGGGGGAGATTGTGTTGCCCACTGGCCAGCACTGCACAGGTCCGAGCGTCCAGCCATTTGTGAGATTCAGCGTGGCTGTCTGCGAACGAGACCACCCCGAGGCCACCGTGCAAAAAGGAAGGGAAATGCACGAAGGTTTGCAAGCTCATGTCCACTCCGAAGGCGGGCGTGCAAATACTGGCGGGGTTGACATCCATAAACACAAAGCGATTGGCGGGTGAATCGTTCGCCAGGTCCGTGGACTTCATATAAAGGCGGTAGGCCGCATCAAGCTCGACCGGTCCCATGAGGTTGGCGGGCGGGATGGCCACGTAACAATTCATGGAGTAGCTGCGGAGTTCGTTCGTCGTTATCCCGCCGACGAATAATAGGGAGCGGTCCGCCGGGCACTTGTAAGGCTTGACCGAGGCGAGAAACGGGGCAAAGAGCGCGTAATTAGCGCCCACCAGGTATTGCGGATCGAAGAAGGTCTGCGGGTTATCGTGGTTGCCGCCATAGACCCAGAGGTGGGCAAAGGAGGAGGCCACCAGCGGGTCACCTCCATTCAGAGCCAGCATCTCCCGGTTATCGTTGGAGTACATGGTCCAGGTCAGCATGAGTTGCCTCTGGTTGCTCAAGCACTGAACGCGGTAGGCCTCCGCCTTGGCCCTCGCGAGCGCTGGCAGAAGCAGGGCTGCCAGAATGGCGATGATCGCAATGACCACCAGCAGTTCGATCAACGTAAAGGCAAGCCCTGAGGTGAACCTCTTGCTGCTCCTGGAGAAGTCGCGGAATTCGACTCGATGGGAAAGAGGCTGCATTTCGACAAATCGTATCATGCCAGGGAATGGGTGGGAAGTGGCATTTTTCACGCAGAGCCTTCCGCGGCTGGGACTGCAAACTGAGGCGCGTGAATTCGTGGCACACCCGGCCCGCCGACAGCCGGTGGCTGGTGTTCTCCTCCAAGGCCGATTCGGACTACACCCAGCTCTACCTCACGCGCATCAACGATCGGGGCGAGGCCACCCCCCCGGTATGGCTCCAGCACATGGTCGCGCCGAAGAGTGCCGCCGCCGGGGAGCCACGGGGAAACTCTAAAGATTAAAGGCCACATGAGCGATGCATTGGACGAGATTACCTGAATCACCGGCCCGTCGGAGCGTTCTTCATTGCCAGTGCCTGGGCAAGGTTGTGGTGGGCCTCGGCGTCATCCGGTTTCAGGCGGATGGCTTCCTCTAACTCCCTAATCGCCTCGTCAATTTGGCCTTTCCTGACGAGGGCGGTGCCGAGGTTGCTGTGGGCAAGAGCGTAATCCATTTTTAAGCGGATGGCTTCCCGGAACTCCCTAATCGCCTCGTCAATCCGGCTTTCCTTGTTGAGGGCGATGCCGAGGTTGTTATGGGCGAAAGCATAATCCGGTTTCAAGCGGATGGCTTCCTCTAACTCCCTGATCGCCTCGTCGAGTTGGCCTTTCCTAACGAGGGCGATGCCGAGGTTGTAGTGGGCCTCGGCGGAACCCGCTTTCAGGCGGATGGCTTCCCGGAACTCCCTAATTGCCTCGCCGCTTTGGCCTTTCCTGACGAGGGCAATGGCGAGGTTGTTGTGGGCGAAGGCGTAATCCGGTTTCAGGCGGAGGGCTTCACGGTATTGGCTGATCCCCTCGTCCAGTTGGCCTTTCTTGACGAGCGCGACGCCGAGGTTGTTGTGGGCGAGAACGTAATCCGGTTTCAGGCGGAGGGCGTCCTGGAACTCCCTAATCGCCTCGTCAATTCGGCCCTTTTCGTCCAAGGCGCTGCCGAGGTTGAGGTGTGCGAGGTAATTGTCCTCCGTGACTTCGAGCGCATGCCGGAACAGGGCTTCACTGTCCCTCCAATACCCGAGCTGTTGCCGCGTCAACGCCAGGCAGAGCACGACTGCCGCTGAACCCGCCACCGACAAGGCGACCACACGGTAATGCCAGCTTTTGGTTAGTTCACACACGCCCCAGACAGCGAGCACCAACACTCCTAGCGATGGAATATAACTATACCGATCCGCCATCGCTTGTTGTATGCCCATTGGCACCAAACCGATCACGGGCACCAGCGTCCCGCAAAACCACAGCCACCCCATCAGCAAAAAGGGATACCGCCGCCACTGCACAAAAAGCGGCACCGAAACGCCTGCTATCAACCCACCCGCCAGCAGCACCCTCTCCAGCGGCCAATGCCCGGGGTGCGGATAGAACACCGCCAGATCCGTTGGCCAGAACAGCTTCCCCAGATAGCGGCAGTACGAAATCAGCGCGTTCCCGCTGCGCACACCGAGTGGCAGGGCCTCAGCCGCTAACACAGAGTCTCCCTGCTTCTGCACCGCGAATGTCACTACGCTCACCACCGCCGCGAGGGCAAAAAACGGGATCTTCTCCGTCAGCAATCGCCACGCGTGGCTGGGTTTGAAGCGCTCCAAGGGCCAGTAATCCAGCAGCAACAGGACGAACGGCCACGTCACCAGCATCGGTTTGCTCATCAGACCCAGGGCGAAGAACATCAGAGCAAGCAGGTAATCGAGGAATTGGGGCGCCGGAACTCCCCGCGCCTTAAGGCCCACGTTTTCAACCGCCAGCCGCTTTCGCCCGTAACGCGCGTAAAACATAAGCGACAGAAGCCCGAGGCAAGTGCTCAACATGTCCTTCCGTTCCGCCACCCACGCCACCGATTCCACATGCAACGGGTGCAGCCCAAACAGTGCCGCCACCAACGCGCTCCGCCAGAACGCACCGGTCATCCCACGAAGAAACACAAAAACCAGCACCGTGTTGAGCGCATGAAACAGCACGCTGGTCAGGTGATGTCCCCAGGGCTTCAAACCGAAAAGCTGGCAGTCCGCCATGTGGGACCACATCGTTAAGGGATGCCAATTGCCGCCCACGGGGTGGAAGCATGCCCATTTCATGTTCTCCAAGGTCAGGCCGCCTTGGACGTGAACATTAGCAGCGACGTACAGATTATCATCGTAGTTGACGAAGTCATGGCGCATCACCGGCCAGTAAGTGGCAACCGTCACCAGTACCAGCAAGGCTGCCATCACCCGCACCGGCACACCCGACCCGGCCATAACAGGGGTAGCGGTCCTCGCCGGTGCGGGCTCGAAATTGGTCGCTCGTCGGCGCATAGCACTCGCCCAAATTGTTGATCAACCGCAGGAAGGCGGGAACTTCAGCACGATGTTTTGTAGCTGGGACGACGGCGCGCTGACAAGCTTGATCGCACTCCCGTTGACAGCCGCGGCGCGGTATCGCTAGCGGCGGTTGGATTACGCAGTCGGATGAGCGGTGCGCCGGACAAGATTACCTCGATCACCGCCCCGCCGGACCGTTTTTTATTGCCAATGCCCGAGCGAGGCTCTCGTGGGCCTCGGCAAAGTCCGGTTTCAGACGGATCGCTGCCTGGAACTCACTAATCGCCTCATGTATTTGGCCTTTCCTGACGAGGGCAATGCCCAGGTTGTAGTGGGCCTCGGCGAAATCCGGTTTCAGACGGATGGCTTCCTCGAACTCGCTAAACGCCTCATCAGTTTGGCCTTTCCTGTCGAGCGCCATGCCGAGGTTGCTGTGGGCCTCGGCGGAGTCCGGTTTAAGGCGGATGGCTTCCTGGAACTCCCCGAGCGCCTCGTCAACTTGGCCTTTCCTGACGAGGGCGAGGCCGAGGTTGTTGTGGGCCTCGGCGTAATCCGGTTTCAGGCGGATGGCTTCTTGGTATTGGCTGATCCCCTCGTCGAGTTGGCCTTTCTTCACGAGCGCGACGCCGAGATTGTTGTGGGCGAGGACATAGTCCGGTTTCAGGCGGATGGCTTCCTGGTACTCCCTGATCGCCGCGTCAATTTGGCCCCTCTCGTCGAGGGCGCTGCCGAGATTGAGGTGCGCGAGGTAATTGTCCTCCGTGACTTTGAGCGCGTGCCGGAACAGGGCTTCACCGTCCTTCCAATGCCCAAGCTGTTGCCCCGTCAAGGCCATGCAGAGGACGACCGCCACTGAACCCGCCACCGACAAGGCAACCACACGGTAATGCCATCTCTTGGTCAGTTCGTACACACCCCAGACAGCGAGGATCAGCACTCCCAGCGATGGAATATACGCATACCGATCCGCCATCGCCTGTTGTAAGCCCATTTGCACCAACCCGATCACGGGCACCAGCGTCCCGCAAAACCACAGCCACCCCATGAGCAAAACGGGATACCGCCGCCGCTGCACAAAAAGCAGCACCGACACCCCCGCTATCAACCCACCCGCCAGCAGCACCTTCTCCAGCGGCCAAGACCCGGGGTGCGGATAGAACACCGCCAGCTTCGTTGGCCAGAACAGCTTCCCCAGATAGCGGCAATACGAAATCAGCGCGTTCCCGCTGCGCACACCCAATGGCTGGGCCTCAACCACTATCACAGCGCCTCCCCGCTTCTGCACCACGAACGTCACCACGCTCACCACCACCGCCAGGGCCAAAAACGGGAGCTTCTCCGTCACCAAGCGCCACGCGCTTTCCCGGTTGAAGCGCTCCAAGGGCCAGTAATCCAGCAGTAACATGACGAACGGCCACGTCACCAGCATCGGTTTGCTCATCAGACCCAGGGCGAAGAAGATCAGAGCGAGCAGGTAATCGAGCCGTCGGGGCGCCGGACCTCTCGCCGCCTTAAGGGCCCGGTTCTCAGCCGGTAACCGCTTTCGCCCGTAACGCACATAAAAGATAAGCGACAGAAGCCCGAGGCAAGTGCTCAACACGTCCTTCCGTTCCGCCACCCACGCCACCGATTCCACATGCAACGGGTGCAGCCCAAACAGCGCCGCCACCAACGCGCTCCGCCAGAACGCACCGGTCATCCCACGAAGAAACACAAAAACCAGCACCGTGTTGAGCGCATGAAACAGCACGCTGGTCAGGTGATGTCCCCAGGGCTTCAAACCGAAAAGCTGGCAGTCCGCCATGTGGGACCACATCGTTAAGGGATGCCAATTGCCGCCCACGGGGTGGAAGCATGCCCATTTCATGTTCTCCAAGGTCAGGCCGCCTTGGACGTGAACATTAGCAGCGACGTACAGATTATCATCGTAGTTGACGAAGTCATGGCGCATCACCGGCCAGTAAGTGGCAACCGTCACCAGTACCAGCAAGGCTGCCATCACCCGCACCGGCACACCCGACCCGGCCATAACAGGGGTAGCGGTCCTCGCCGGTGCGGGCTCGAAATTGGTCGCTCGTCGGCGCATAGCACTCGCCCAAATTGTTGATCAACCGCAGGAAGGCGGGAACTTCAGCACGATGTTTTGTAGCTGGGACGACGGCGCGCTGACAAGCTTGATCGCACTCCCGTTGACAGCCGCGGCGCGGAATCGAGGCGGTTGTCCCCCACCCGACGCTCAATTAGAGGTGTTGATCCTGCGGGAGGGCCAAACCAGGGGGCTGGGGCAGGTGGCGGCCTGTATTTGGGAAGAGTGGTGAACCTCTCTATGGTACTAGGGTAGGTCCAGGGTGGTACCAGAGTAATGCCAGGGTGGCAAGGGGGGTGCAAACTGCCATTCTCAGTATTGCGAATGCTTATGCAAGCCAACCGCAAGCCACCCCCAAAGCCACCCCCGGCGCCCCGTGCGGAACGACTTTTTGCTTCAGTTCAATTCGCGGATTGCTATTCTCCTATTGTCCACATGAGTCGGAAACACAATTTCAGCCGGGCTGGGGATTCCGAGGCGGGCTCACGGCGCCCCCCTCCGAAACCATCCCCCCCCGCGAGGTCGCAAAGGCGCGAATGGGTGTTTCGCTTCCTGGCAGTGTTTGGCGTGCCCCTCGTTCTGCTGGGCTGCCTCGAAGGCGCGTTGCGGGTGGCCGGCTACGGTTTTCCGACTGCCTTCTTCAGGCCGCTGAAAATCGCTGGACAGGATTGCCTGGTGGACAATGACGACTTCGGGCTTCGGTTCTTTCCGCCGGCCTTGGCCCGGATGCCGGCTCCGGTGGTCATGAAGGCAGCCAAGCCGGCGGGGACGATTCGCATCTTCATCTTCGGCGAATCGGCGGCGCTCGGGGACCCTCGACCGCAGTATGGGGCCGGACGCTACCTGGAGGTCCTGCTGCGCGAGCGATTCCCGGGCCATGACTTCGAAGTGGTCAACGTCGCCATGACCGCTATCAACTCGCACGTCATCCTGCCTCTGGCGCGCGAATGCGCCCGTCACCAGGGCGACCTTTGGGTGATTTACATGGGGAACAACGAGATGGTTGGCCCGTTCGGCGCGGCCACCGTGTTCGGCCTCAAAGCGCCCCCGCTTTGGGTGGTGCGCGCGAGCGTGGCTCTCCAGCGCGCCCGCTTCTGCCAACTCCTCCTGGAGTTGGGCCGCAAATTCCAAACCCGCTCCGAAGCCGCCTGGCACGGGATGGAGATGTTCACTGAAAACAAAGTCCCTGCCACCGATCCGCGCCGACAGGTGATCTACCACAGCTTCGCCCGAAACCTGGACGACATAATCCAGACCGGTTTCGGTTCGCAGGCGAAGGTCGTGCTGAGCACGGTCGCCGTGAATCTCAAAGACTGCCCGCCCTTTGCTTCGGGCACCCCGAATCGCCTGGGCGAGGTAGACCGGCGGAGACAGGAGGACCTGATCGCGCAGGGGGCGGCAGCCGAAACCGGAGGGAAATGGGCCGACGCGAAGCGCTTTTATGAGCAAGCCGCCGCTCTCAGCCCGGACTCGGCGGAGTTGCAATTCCGGCTGGGCCGATGCTGCGTTCGAGCGGGGGAGGCGGCAGCCGCCTCCCAACCGCTCCAACTGGCCGTGGACCAGGACTGGCTGCCGTTTCGCGCGGACTCCCGCATCAATGAAATCATTCGCGATGCCGGTCATCGTTTCGCCAGCCCGAACCTGGTCTTGTGCGACGCCGCCGCGGCGCTGTCCAGGGACAGCCCAACGGGCATCCCCGGTCAGGAGTTGTTTTACGAACATGTGCACCTGAACTTTGATGGGAACTATCGCCTGGCACTGGCTTGGGCGCAGACCGTGCAAACGCTTCTGCCTCCAGCTTTGACGGGCCGCGCGACAGGTGGTTGGGCTGCACAGGACGCTTGCGAGCGCCGGTTGGGCCTGACGGATTGGAACCGCGTTTCCGTCTTCGAAGAGGTCGGCCGCCGGCTGAGGCGGCCACCCTTTGCCGGCCAACTGGACAACACGGCTCGCCTGGAGGCCGTAAGCGCTCAGGTCCTGGCTTTGCGCCAAGGCATGACCGGCGCCGCCATCGAGCAGGCGCGCGCCGTTTACCTCCAGGCCCTCCAGCGGGCGCCGGCTGACCCCCACCTGCACGAAGGCTACGCCGAATTCCTCGAGGCCGCGCACGAGACTAAGGCGGTCACCGCGGAATGGCGAAGAGTGTGCGAGCTCATCCCCCACTACTACCTGCCCTTTTTGAACCTGGGCGAGGCATTGAGGGACCAAGGCCAATTGGCCGAGGCAACGGAGTCGCTGCAACGAGCCGCCCTGCTGGCTCCCCGTGCGGCAACGGAGGTGCGCCAGGAGTTAGGCACGGTGTACGCGCGGCAGAGCCAATGGGCGCAGGCCCTCGCGGAGTTTGAAATGGCCCGCCGGCTTGGCTCGGAAGATCCTCGACTCTTTCTCTACACCGGAGAAGTACTGTGGAAGCTGGGTCGGCGCGCCGAATCGCTCGAGCATCTCCGCGAGGCCATTCGCCTTAAACCCGACTATTGGGAAGCACACTATCGCCTGGGAGACGAATTGGCTGCCGCCGATGACCTGACGGGGGCGACAGGCGAGTTCGAGCAAGTCCTGCGGCTCAACCCGGGCCATATCAAAACGCACCTGAACCTCGGTGTAGCCCTTTACAAACTCGGACGGTTCCAGGAGGCGGCTCAGCGTTTCGATGAGACGTTGCGATTGGAGCCGTCGAACCCGATTGCCCTGGACTTTAGACGCAAGGCAGAGCGACCCGGCCAGAGGTGAGATATGATGCTGTTGCCGATATCTGACAACCCACCAAGGCGGAAAGCCGGGCACGTGGCGCGGGCCTCGCGAAAGGCCTTTCTCCTCCTTGGTCTAGCAACGGGATGCGTCGTCTTTGGCTCGACGACGGGAACCCGCGGGGCGGCGGAGATGGACGGGATGGCCAACGCGGCGAGGGTGCCGACGCTTTCGCCGGACTACACCCGCATTGTCATTCCTCCCAATATCGCGCCGCTGAACTTCAAGGTGGAAGAACCCGGCACGAGCTACCGCGTTGAGTTGCGCTCGACCAGGGGTCAACCGCTTACGGTGACCAGCCGGAGCGGAGTGATCCGCTTCCCTTCGCGGCCGTGGCATGAGTTAGTGGGCGCCAATGCCGGAGAACTCCTTTGCTGCGACGTGTCGGTGCGTGACCGCCTGGGCCGTTGGAGCCGATTCACTACGGTGACCAACCTGATTGCGCGCGACGAAATTGATCGTTGCCTGGTCTATCGCCTGCTCAAGCCGCTTTACAGCATCTACATGAACCTCGGGGTTTACCAGCGTGACCTCGAGTCCTTCTCCGAACGGCCAGTATTGGAAAACCAGCATACTGGGGGCGGGTGCCTGAACTGCCACACTTTCCTGAACCATAGTCCCGATACTTTTGGCCTGAATACGCGTGGATCAATCGGGTCCAATCCGATGCTGCTCGTCCTCTCGAACGAAGTCGCCCGCGTGGACAAGGCCCTGGGCTATCTTTCCTGGCATCCCAGCGGCCGCCTGCTCGCCTTTTCCGCCAATAAGTTAAACCTCTTCTATCACACCCGCGGTGAGACGCGCGATGTCTTCGACGCGCGGTCCAACCTGGGGATTTACCGGGTGGATTCGAACGTGGTGGTGGTGCCGCCCGCCCTCGCGCTGCCGGAACGAAACGCGACCTGGCCCTGCTGGTCGCCGGACGGCAAGTTTCTTTACTATTGCAGCGGGCCGCGGCTGCCCGTCGAGAGTTTCCGCCAGGTTCGCTACGACCTGATGCGGATCAGCTTTGACATCGGCCAGGACCGCTGGGGCGAGCCGGAGGTGCTGCTGTCGGCCCAGGAGAGCGGTGGCAGCGCGGCCCAACCCAAGGTTTCGCCGGACAATCGGTATGTGCTTTTTTGCCTGGCCAAGTACGGCAATTTCCCCGTTTACCAGCCCAGCAGCGATCTCTTTCTGTTTGAACTGGAGAGCCGCCGCTGCCGCCGACTCAGCGTGAACAGCGACCAATCGGAATCCTGGCATTGCTGGTCCAGCAATGGCCGCTGGATCGTTTTCAGCAGCAAGCGGCTGGACGGCTTGTTCACCAGGCCCTTCTTCAGTTACGCCGATCGTAACGGCGAGTTCTCCAAGCCATTCTTGCTGCCGCAGGCAGACCCGGCATTTTATGAAAGCTACCTCAAGGTTTTCAACGTGCCGGAGTTGGTCACCGGCCCAATTCGGGTCGAAGAAAGCACTTTGGCCCGGGCACTCTTCCACCCCCGGAAAGTGCTCCGGCCCGAAGGCCAGACCCGGCCGCCTGGAGCGGACCAGCCCGCGCTAGGAGGCGAGACTGAGGGACAAAAACAGTACGGGCCGAAGACGAAGTAAGGCTCAAACCTGATTTATGCAAAGGCCGGCTGAAGCCTGCGGGATCGCCCGCTCACCAGCGCAGTCCCGCGCTTCACGGGCCGCGGTGGTTCTGGCCTTTTTCGTGCTTTTCTTCCTTTACGTCTGGCTGCGCCTCGAACCGGCAGTGGAATATTATTCCAAGGGAACAGTGTTCATTTTGAACGGCTCGTTCCTCTACCGGTTCCTGGCTTACCCGGGCGGGGCGGTTGAATATGGCGCCGCCTTCCTGGCCCAGTTGAACTATCAGAACTGGCTGGGGGCACTGGTTTTCACCGTGCTGGGGACGCTGGTATTTCTCGCGGCGAGGCGGTTGTGCCAGCAGGCGACTGGCCGCGGCCCGTTGCTTCTGTGCCTGCTGCCCTCCCTGGTCCTCCTCGCCTGGCGCGGTAGGTACGATGGGCAGACCCTTGCCGCCGTCCTGACCCTTGGGCTCGGGCTGAGTGCCGCCTTGAGCTGCCATCCGGTGTCACGGTGTCCGGTCTGGTGGCGCTGGCCGATAGGGTGGTGTATAGGCGCGGCGCTTTATTATGCCGCGGGCCTGTGGCCGTTTCTGCTGTTCCAGTTTTTCGCGGGGTGGTTCGAGGCCTCCCGGCGTCGGAAGTGGCTCTGTGTGGCGGGCTTGGTCATTCCGGGGCTACTGATACCGGTCGCCTGGACCGGCCTGCCGCTACCACGCAAAGCACTTAACCCATGGGGGACGGGCCTGCCCCTGCTCCTCGCTGGCCTCGCTTTCCTGTGGCTGCCGGCCGGCTTGGTCGTATTGGCCCGGTTTCCCCAGCGGAGCCCGCCTTCGGAAAACGCAGCGCCGCGCCCGGCCAAGAAGAAAGGGGAGCGCTCAGGGAGACCGCCCGATCGGTGGCGGCGCCGGGTCTGGGTCAAACCGGCGTTCACGCTGGTTTCGTTCCTGGCGGGCTGCGCGCTGGTTTGGGGCCTGCTCGATGGCAGGCGGAAGGCGTTGGCCCAGATCGAGCAGTGCGCAGCCCACGGACAGCACGAACGGTTGCTGGCCGTGGCCCAGCAACTTAAGACCCTGCCGCCGGCCGCTGAGGTTCGCGTGCATCTGGCGCTGTATCACACAGGCCGGCTCGATGAAGACCTATTTGCTTTTGCCAACCGTGGCAGGGGTAACCTGCTGCCCGGCCTCGATCTGGGGCTGGATGCCTGCCGGTCGCAGGGTGAAACGTTATTGGAACTGGGCCAAGTCAACGAAGCCGAGCACCAAGCACATGAGGTGCTCGAATTTGAAGGGGACCGCCCGGACATGCTGCGGTTGCTGGCGAGAGTCAACGTGCTTAAGGACCGGCCTAAGGCCGCAGCAGTGTTCCTCAACGTGCTGCGCCAGGTTCCGTTCCAGCGAGCCTGGGCCGCCACCTGTCTCGCCGAGTTGAAGCACAACCCCCGCCTGGCCGGGGATCCGGAACTGGACCTGGCGCGCTCGCGGATGGTCACTACCGACCTGCCGCACGACGAACTGCCAGCCGAAACCATGCTGCGCCAACTGCTTCATTCGAACCCACACAACCAAATGGCCTTCGAGTATCTCCTCGCCTATTACCTCCTGACCGGCGACCTCAAGCAGGTGGCTCAACACCTCGGCCAATTGGACGATTTCGGCTATCGCGCCATTCCGCGACACGTCGAGGAGGCACTGCTGCTCGGACAAAAACTCCACGGCCTCCAGTTTGACTTGCACGGGAGGGAGATCCGACCCGAGACCCTCCGTCGCTTCCAGAGTTTCTGCGATGCCCTCGCCGGGACGGCAGGACAGGCGTCCGCCGGTTTGTCGGCACTCGCACCGGATTTCGGCGACACCTTTTGGTACTACTATTACTCGCGTCTGGCCCAACCGAAGGGTTCCTGAAAGCAGCCGATCTTCACGGGACTTATTGCCTCAGTCTCAGTTTAGCCTTGTCTTCCAGAAGCCGAATGGTTATTAATCAGGCTCACTGAGAAGCGAGTGAAGAATACGCAAGGTTGTGACCGAAAGTATGGTCATTGGTCCGGGTCGCGTGGAGCGCCAGGTGGTCGGCAGGGGGCCAGCCCTGTTCCTGGATTTCCCTGGGCTCCAACTGCGTATGCCTGGCGGCGAGGTACTCACGGGTAACTCAGAGTTCAACTCCACATGAAAGACCTGACTATTTGGCAACGCCTCAACACCACGCTTTGGTTGCTGATCGCGCTGTTGCTGGCGGGCGTCGGGCTGGCGCTTTGGGCGGTCCTCGCCCGCTCCGCCGAGGTCCACCGCAGCGACCAATTGTCATCCGCCAAGGACCGCGCTGCCTGCGATGTCGTCCTCCTTAGCGACACCGTGCGCGGTCTTTTGCTGGATCCCAAGAACGGGGCCGAGGAACGGCGCAAGGGCGAGGCGGAAGCCGAGCTGGCGTCGCGACTGAAGTTCATCCAGTCCGAGTTCAGTGAGTACCCCGACCTGATGCGGTCCGTGCGCAGCCTGAGTGAGTTCACGTCGCGCACACTCGGCGGCTTCCACCGCCAAGTGCTGAACACGGCGGCAACTGACCCCGCCAGCGCGATCATGCTCTACAACAAGGATTATCCGGACATTCGGGAGAAGCGCGTCAAACTGTTCGCCGACCTGACTTTTGAGATCGAGCGGGTGAAGACCATTGAGGATATGCGCGGGGAGAAGCTCGCCTTGGTTGCCTTTGCACCCATCGTCATCATCCTGCTGGCCATCCCGATCGTCGGGCGTGTCCATGCCTCCACCGTTACCCAGCCGTTGAATCGTCTGGCGGCCGCCCTCGAAAAGATGCGGCAAGGTGACTTCACGGGGCGCCTGACCTTGCAGCGGCGCGACGAATTCGCCGTTTTGAGCAGCGGCCTTAACCGCCTGGCCGACGACCTCTCCGAACTGGTCGGCCAAGTCCAGCGTTCGGGCATCCAAGTCAACACCACCGCAACGGAAATTGCGGCGACGGCCAAGGAACAGCAGAGCACCTCCCACGAGATCGCCGCCACGACTGCGGAGATCGGAGCGACCTCCAAGCAAATCTCCGCCACCTCCAAGGAACTGGTGAAAACGATGAACGAAGTGAATGAAGTTGCCGAAGAGACAGCCGAGTTAGCCGGTAGCGGGCGGGCGGCCATCGCGCGCATGGAAACGACGATGCGCCAGATCATGGAGGCGTCGGGCTCGATCACCGGCAAACTCTCTGTCCTGAGCGAAAAGACGACCAACATCAACTCCGTCGTCACCACCATTACCAAAGTGGCCGATCAGACCAATCTGTTGTCCCTGAACGCCGCCATCGAAGCCGAAAAGGCAGGCGAATACGGCTTGGGCTTTGCCGTCGTCGCGATGGAGATCCGCCGCCTGGCCGATCAGACCGCCGTCGCCACCTTCGACATCGAGCGGATGGTTAAGGAGATGCAGTCCGCCGTGGCCGCCGGCGTGATGGGCATGGACAAGTTTTCGGAGGAAGTGCGGCGTGGAGTCGAGGAAATCGGCCAGGTAAGCACCCAGCTTGCGCAAATCATCCACCAGGTCCAAACGCTCACCCCGCGGTTCCAAACCGTGACCGAGGGCATGCAGGCCCAGGCGACCGGAGCGCAGCAAATTAGCGAAACGCTGATGCAACTGAGTGAGGCGGCACAACAGACGGCCGAATCCTTGCGGCAGTCGAACCTGGCCATCGAACAATTGAACAGCGCGGCGCGCGGCTTGCAAACCAGCGTGGCCCGATTCAAGCTGGTAAACTAGCTATGTTGTTCTTGCTGTTTCAACTGGGCCAGAACCGCTACGCGCTGGAGGCCAGCCGCGTGGTGGAAGTCGTGCCGCTCCTCGGACTCCAGCAACTGCCGCAGGCCCCCAAAGGTGTAGCGGGGATTCTTAACTACCGCGGCCGCCCGGTTCCGGCCATTGACCTGGGCCTGCTCACCCTGGGCCAGCCTGCGAGCGAGCGCTTCAGCACGCGAATCATTATTATCAACTACCCAGACGACAGCGGCACGAACCATCTGGTGGGCCTTATTGCCGAACACACCACGGAAATGCTGCGCAAGGACGCCAAGGATTTCATGGACCCGGGCGTGAAGCTCGGCGCCGCACCCTATCTAGGGCCGATCCTGCTGGACGGCACAAGCGCCATTCAGTTGATCTACGAGCACCGCCTGCTGCCCGAGCCGGTGCGTCGCCTGTTGTTTTCCGAACCAGGGGCCTCGAGCCATGAAACCAATTGAAGAGCGGCTGCGCGAGACGATCGGCCTGGACGCCGCTTCCGTCGGCCCCGGCCTGATTCAGAGGGCCATCGGGCAGCGGATGCGGAGTCTCGGGCTGAAACGGCTTGAGGATTACCAGCGATCATTGGAGCGCTCGCGCGCGGAATGGAACGAACTGGTCGAGTCGGTGGTCGTTACGGAGACCTGGTTCTTCCGCGACCCGGAACCCATTACCGCATTTGTCCGCCTGGTGCGCGAGGAATGGCTGCCTGCCCACGCCGCCTCTCGGTTGCGCCTACTCAGTGTCCCCTGCTCTTCTGGCGAGGAACCCTTCTCGCTGGTGATGGCACTGTTGGACGCGGGCGTACCAGCAGACAGGTTCCAGGTTGAGGCCGTGGATATCAGCGCTCGCGCGCTCGCTCACGCCGCGCGAGGCGTTTACAGCAAGAACTCCTTTCGAGGCCCGGACCTCGCTTTCCGCGACCGATATTTTCAGCCATCCGTGGAGGGCTTCCTTCTGGACCCGGCAGTCCGCAATTGCGTCCGGTTCCACCGGGGCAACTTCCTCAGCGATGTCATCCGGCGCAGCCGGGTAAGCTACGACTTCATCTTCTGCCGCAATCTCCTGATTTACCTGGATCCGCTGATGCGCGAGAGGGCCTTGGACAGACTCGAACGCTTGCTGCCTCCGGTTGGCGTGCTGTTTCTCGGCCCGATAGAACAGCCGCTGGCGATCAGACATGGGTTCATTAAGGCCATGATCCCGAAGGCCTTCGCGTGCCGCAAGGCGGCCGACGGTGCGGGCCGCCAACGACCAGCCTGCCGGTCGAGGTTGCCGGGTCTTGCTCGCGGGCCCCAACTCGAGAGCGAGTTCCAAGCCCCGCGCCCCGGCAGCTCATCGCCCTGCCTTCGCACGGATCTTGAGACCGCACGGCGCCTGGCCGACGCAGGACGCCTGAGGGAAGCGGCCGAAATTTGCGAAGCGTGCCTGCGCGAGAGCAGGGCTTCCGCGCAGGCGCATTATCTGCTCGGCCTGGTACGCGAGGCCGGCGGAGAGCCCGGCGCAATCGAGTGCTACCGTAAAGCCCTCTACCTCGAACCCAATCATCGCGAAAGCCTCTTGCAAATGGCGTTGTTGTTGCAGAAGAACGGCGACGCGGCGCGCGCACGCGCCTTAAGAGGCCGTGCCCAGCGCATCAAGCTGAATGCCTGAGCGAGCCGTGAGCACTCCCGAGCTAGAAACAACTGCGGCAGCCGCCTTGGGCCCGCCGCCAGGGCCACCGCGAGTGGAAATTGCGGCCGTAGGAATCTCCGCCTGCTGGAATCAAGTCGGATCGCTCGGCGACGCCAGTTGCCCGGAGCTGCAGACCTATATCCGCTGCCGGAACTGCCCGGTTTTTTCTAATGCGGCCGTCCGGTTGCTGGATCGTCCTTTGCTGCCGCAGAGCCGCCGCGAGTGGGCCGAGTACTTCGCGCAACCCAGGGAGCGCGCGGCGCCTGCCAGGGCTTCCGCTTTGGTGTTCCGCCTCAACGCCGAGTGGCTCGCGCTGCCCACGCAAGCCCTGCAGGAAGTGGCCGAGCGCCGGCCGGTTCATTCCCTGCCGCATCGGCGGCAAGGCGTTGTGCTGGGTCTGGTCAACATTCGCGGCGAACTGCTGATCTGTGTCTCACTCAGCCAATTGTTGGGGCCTGAGCGGGCCGCCGCGGGCCAAACGTCGGCCCGGGCTTACGAGCGGCTTCTGGTCGCCAACTGGCATGGAAACCGCCTGGTCTTTCCGGCCGACGAGGTCCGCGGCATCCACCGGTTCCAGATGTCGGAACTCAAGGAGCCACCGGCGACCCTGGCGAAATCGAATCTGAGTTACACTCAGGGCCTCTTCCCCTGGCAAGGCAAAACCGTCGGCTTTCTCGATGCCGACCATTTGTTTTTGTCCCTCAATCGGGGTCTCACGTGAACCAGAGCAAACCGGAGGACATGGGCCATCTGCCGATGCTGGAGCTCTTCCGCGTCGAAGCGGAGAACCAGACGGCGATCCTGACCAGCGGCCTCCTTGAACTCGAGCGTGGCGCCGCAGCGCCCCAGCAATTGGAGATGCTGATGCGTGCCGCCCATTCCTTGAAGGGAGCCGCCCGCATCGTCAATCTCGAGACCGCCGTGCGTGTAGCCCATGCGATGGAAGATTGCTTCGCGCTGGCCCAGCAGGGGAAACTGGAGCTCCACCAGCCCGAAACGGACTTGCTGTTCCGCGGCATTGACCTGCTGGGGCAAATCTCGAAGCACACCGAACAGAGCATCGCCCGTTGGGAAGCCGATCATGTGGAGGAGTTGCGCGAGTTCTTCGATACACTGGCGAGCCTCACTCTGGCCCGGGAAACGCCCACGCCCGCGTTTCCGGAGCCAGCCGCTCCTAGCCCTCCGGCCGGCACCGGCGGGGCGCCGGATTCCTCTTCCCCGGCAGCCGGGGTTGCGGCACCCCCAGAGGCCTATTCGAAGGCGGTTGTCACGCGCCGGCACGAAGACCCGGAACGGGTGGTGCGGCTGACGGCTGAGAATCTCAATCGTCTGCTGGGCCTGGCCGGCGAGGCGCTGGTCGAATCACGTTGGCTGCACCCCTTTGCTGACTCACTCCAACGCCTCAAACACCACCAGACGGAGCTGGCCGATAAACTGGATGACCTGCGCGAGTGCCTGCGGGAAGAACTCCTCTCGGAGCCCGCGGAACACCAGTTCAACGAACTAGGCCGAAAGGCAGCGGAATGCCAGCAATTCCTCACCGACCGGATTCAGGAGCTGGACGTGTTCGACCGCCGCTCGGCCCACCTTTCACAACGCATGTATCTGGAAGTGCTGCGCACACGCATGCGCCCCTTCAGCGATGGCGTCCGCCGTTTTCCGCGCATGGTGCGCGACCTTGCCCGTGCGCTCGACAAGGAGGTGCGCCTCGAAATTATCGGCGAAAACACGCCGGTTGACCGCGACATCCTGGAGCGACTGGAAAGTCCGCTGGCGCACCTGCTGCGCAACGCAGTGGATCACGGCTGCGAGACCCGCGAGCAGCGGGTGCGCTCCGGAAAGCGCCCGGAAGGCACGATTCGCGTCGAAGCGCGCCACAGTGCCGGCATGCTGCTGGTCACCGTGACCGACGACGGCCCCGGCGTCGAACTCGAGCGCGTGCGCGAGGAGATCGTAGCGAGGCGGCTCACTGCGCCGGGGGCCGCAGCGACCCTAAACGAGTCCGGGTTACTCGAGTTTCTCCTCCTGCCCGGCTTCACGCTCAAGGAGGATGTCAGCGAAATCTCCGGTCGCGGCGTCGGCCTCGACGTGGTGCAGACTATGGTTCGCAGCGTGCGCGGCAACCTCCGCGTCAGCACCCAACCCGACCGCGGTTTGCGGATTCAACTGCAGTTGCCGCTGACGCTCTCCGTGCTGCGCGCCTTGTTGGTCGAGGTGGCCGGCGAACCTTACGCGATTCCCTCGACACAGGTCGTCCGCGCCTTGAAGTTGCCGCGAGAGAAGCTCGAAGTTCTCGAAGGCCGCCATCATTTTCAGTTTGGCGGCCGGCAAGTTGGTTTGCTCACCGCCCACCAGGTCTTCGATTGCGGTGACCCGCAGCCGCCCGGCGACGCTCTGCCGACCGTAGTGGTGGGCGATCGCAACGCGCGCTACGGGCTGGCCGTGGACCGCTTTCTGGGCGAACGCGAGCTCGTAGTGCAACCGCTCGATACCCGGCTCGGCAAAGTCCAGGACATCAGCGCCGCCGCGCTGATGGAAGACGGTTCCCCAATCCTGATTGTAGATGTGGACGAGGTCGTCAGATCCATTGAGAGACTGGTGGCCGAGGGCCTTCCCACAAGCATCCAGCATAGCGGCCTGGGGCTGACTGCTCGCAAACCGAAGTGCATCCTGGCGGTAGATGACTCCCTTACGGTGCGCGAGTTGGTTCGCAAAATCCTGACCGGTCGCGGCTATCGGGCCGACGTCGCGGTGGACGGAGTGGAGGGCTGGAACGCTGTGCGCGCGGGCCATTACGATCTGGTGATCACGGACGTGGATATGCCCCGGCTGGACGGGATCGAGCTGGCCACCCTCATCAAAAAGGATCCGCTGTTCAAATCCCTCCCGGTTATGATCGTTTCCTACAAGGACTGCGAGGAAGACCGGCTGCGCGGGCTGGACGCCGGAGCGGATTACTACCTGACCAAAGGCGGCTTCCACGATGAGACCCTACTGCAGGCGGTCGTGGACCTGATTGGCGAGCCGGAGGCATGAGGATCGCGCTCGTCAACGATGTGGTGGCGGCGGTCGAAGCGATGCGCCGGGTAGTCCTGAGCACGCGCGAACACCAGCTCGCCTGGATCGCGCACGACGGCGCCGAGGCGCTTGACCTCTGCGCTTGCGATACACCGGATCTCATCTTGATGGATCTCATCATGCCGCGAATGGATGGGGTCGAATCCACTCGCCGCATCATGGCCCGCACTCCCTGCGCCATCGTCGTCGTCACCGCCGACGTCAATTACCGCTCGTCGAAGGTCTTCGAGGCGATGGGCGCGGGCGCCCTGGACGCCGTCAACACGCCGGTCCTCGAACATCCTGGGGCGCGCGGGAGCGCGCAGACTCTGCTGCGAAAGATCGAAACCATCCGTAAGCTGATCGGCGCTGAGCGCGCCCGGAGCGGGCCTGCCTCGCCGCCGTCAGTCGCCCGGCAGTTTAGCCGGCATCACGACCACCTGATCGCTATCGGTGCCTCCGCGGGCGGCCCGATGGCCCTGGCCAAAGTGCTCGCCCATCTGCCGGCCGACTTTCCGGCTCCCGTGGTGATCGTGCAGCACGTGGATGCGCAATTCACCGCTGGCCTGGCGAACTGGCTGGGTGGCCAGACCGCCCTGCGGGTCCGTCTGGCCCGCGACGGCGACCGGCCGGAACGCGGCACGGTCCTGCTGGCCGGCCAGAATGATCCCCTGGTCTTTGCGAGTGTTGGGCGCCTGGCGTATAGGCGCGAGCCCCTGGACTGCGCTTACCGGCCTTCGATTGACCTGTTCTTCAAAAGCGCCGAGCGGTCCTGGCCGGGCGATGTGATCGGCGTGGTGCTGACTGGGATGGGCCGGGATGGAGCGGAGGGATTGCTTGCGCTCCGCCGCAACGGCCATCACACCATCGCCCAGGACCGCACCAGCAGCGCGGCTTTCGGTATGCCCGGCGCCGCTGCCGAGCTCCACGCCGCCAGTGAGATTTTAGCACTCGACAAAATCGGCCCCAGGCTCACGAATATCCTTGCGCAGAGACTTAAAGTGCATGGCTGACGAACCCGCCAACTCGATTTTGAACCTGGACCAGGAACGCCTGTCGCACCCGGCCGAATACCACGTGATGGTTTTGCTCGTGGACGACCAGGCCATGGTTTGCGAAGCCGTCCGCCGGGCGTTGCTGAATCAAAGGGACATTGATTTTCATTACTGCGCCGATGCCCGCGAAGCCCTGGCCGTCGCAAACCAGATCAAGCCCACGGTGATCCTCCAGGACCTGGTGATGCCCGGCGTGGACGGCCTGACGCTGGTCAAGCAGTTCCGGGCCAACCCGGCGACCCGGGACACCCCTATCATCGTGCTCTCGACCAACGAGAATCCACAAGTCAAGGGCCAGGCCTTTGCCCTCGGCGCGAACGATTACCTGGTGAAACTGCCCGACAAGATCGAGCTGGTCGCCCGGGTTCGCTATCATTCGATAGCCTGCTTGAACCTCTCTCAGCGGGATGCCGCCTACCGGGCGCTGCGCGAAAGTCAGCAGCAGCTCATCGAAAGCAACACCGCTCTCATCTCGCTCAACCAGAAGCTCGAGGAGGCCACCCTCGCCAAGTCCCAATTCCTGGCCAACATGAGCCACGAAATCCGCACACCTATGAACGGCGTCATCGGCATGACCGCGCTCCTGCTCGACACCGCGCTGACCGACGAGCAGCGCGATTACGTCGAGGCTACGCGCAGCAGCGCCGAGGCGCTGCTGGCGATTATTAACGACATCCTCGACTTCTCCAAAATCGAATCGGGCAAAGTCGAGCTGGAGAACCATCCCTTCGAACTCCATACTTGCATCGAGGAGGCGATGGATTTGCTGGTGCCCAAAGCGGCGGAGAAGAACCTCGACCTGGCCTGCGTGGTGGATGACGCTATTCCCCGGATTTTGGTGAGCGACGTGACCCGCCTGCGGCAGATTCTCGTTAACCTTATCGGCAATGCTGTGAAGTTCACGCAGCAGGGGGAGGTGGTCATCGAAGTCGTCTCCGCCGGGCACACTCCGCGCAGCATCCCCTTCGGGCATGAGTCGGACACTGATTTTCTCCGCCACCCTGACCAGTGGCTGCTGCATTTCTCGGTGCGGGACACCGGCATCGGCATCCCGCTGGAGCGGCAGAACCGGCTGTTCAAGTCGTTCCAACAAGTTGATGCCGCTACGACTCGCCATTACGGCGGCACCGGGCTGGGCTTGGCCATTAGCAAACGCCTGGCCGAGCTGCTCGGGGGGAAGATTTGGGTGGAAAGCGAGGCCGGAAGGGGAGCCACGTTTCACTTCACCATTTCGGCCCGGGCGCCTGCCACCACCGTGGCGCCCGCCTGGCAGGGGCCCCAGCCGCAGCTCGCAGGCAAGCGCCTCCTCGTTATCGAAGACAATGCGACCAATCGGAGCATCCTTACGCGTCGCGGCCAGCAATGGGGCCTGACGGTGGAAACGGCCGTGGACAGCCGCGACGGGCTGACACGGCTGGCCCAGGGCGATCTCTTCGACGCCGTGATCCTCGATTGGCAATTGCCGGACAAGGGCGGGCTGGCGCTCACCGAAGAGATTCGCCAGCAACCGTCGGGTCGCTACGTCCCCCTCATCGCGCTGGGCTTGCCCCGCCCAGGTGGAGAATCCATGCAACCGCTGCCGACCAGCGTTGCGGCCTTTGTCCACAAGCCGATCCGCCCGGCACAGTTGCTCGAAACCCTGTGCCGCGCCATGAGTGTCCAGATGCGGCGCGAGAAGAAGGCGCCGGTGGCGCCAGTCCTCGACCCCGATCTTGCCCGCCGTCTGCCTCTGCGCTTGCTGCTCGCCGACGACAATCCGATCAACCAGAAAGTGGGCCTAAGTGTGCTGCAAAGGCTGGGTTATCGCGCTGACCTCGCTGGCAACGGCGTGGAAGTCCTCAAGGCGCTGGAACAGAAGGTCTACGACATCCTGTTTCTCGACGTGCAAATGCCGGAGATGGACGGCCTCGAAGCCGCCCGCCAGATCTGCCAGCGCTGGCCGGCGGACAAACGCCCATGCATCATCGCTATGACTGGCAACGCGCTGATCGGAGATCGGGAAAAATGCCTCCAGGCCGGCATGGACGATTACATTTCCAAGCCCATCCGCGTTGGTGACCTGCAGGCCGCACTGGAACATTGGGGCGCCCCGAAAACCAAAACGTCCGACACCGCCTTCAGGCAGCGCGCGCGATCAGGGCCTGCCGACAACTTGCTCGACCAGGCCGTCCTCCTCGAATTGCGCAACACGCCGCCCTCCGAGGGCGTGGGCGCGCTACAGGAGCTCGTGGACCTGTTCCTGGAAGGCACACCGCAACGCCTCGCCCAGATCCGACAGGCGATTAATGACGGGCCTATGCTAGCCTTCCACGCCCACGCCCTCAGGAGTATGAGCCTTAACCTGGGCGCCAAACGCCTGGTCGAGCTCTCCCAAAAGCTCGAAGATCTCGGCCGCGCCAGAAATGTCCATAGCGCTCCCGCGTTGCTCCAGGAACTTGAAACTGCGTTCGCCCAGACGAAGACCCAACTCCTTGCCCTACGCGACGAATGACCGTCAAACTTTGGATATTGGACTTTGGACTTTAGACTCTCGGCTTTGGACTTTAGACTTTCGGGAACATGCCCATCATCCCTAACCGCCTAAGCTATGGCGACACTATCGGCGTCGTCGCCCCCGCCAGCGCGCCGCCCGATCCGAAAAACATTGACCGCTCCGTCGCCGCCCTCGAGCGGCTGGGATTCAAACCCAAGCTTGCCCCCAACGTCCGCAACCGCTGGGGCTTCCTCGCCGGCAGCGATCGGGACCGTGCCGGCGATTTGATGAAGATGTTCGCCGACCACAAGGTTAGAGCCATTATCTGCGTGCGCGGCGGCTACGGCGCCTCTCGCCTCTTGCCCCGCCTCGACTTCGCAGCCATCCGCGCCCACCCCAAAATCTTCATTGGTTACAGCGATATCACCTCCCTTCACTGCGCCTTCCTCGTCAAGTCCAATCTGGTCTCCTTCCACGGCCCGATGCTCAACTCCGACTTTATTAAGCACGACCTCCCGGACTTCACGCGGCAGAGCTTCCTCAAGACGCTGATGCAGCCCTCGGCGCCGGGCAGCATTCGTGCCGGATACCGTAGAAAGACCGTGGCCATCCTGCGCCGCGGCGTCGTCTCCGGCACGCTGATGGGCGGCAACATCACGCTCCTCTGCGCCGCGCTCGGCACCCCCTGGCAACCCCCGTTCAAGAACCAGGTCCTCTTCTTTGAAGACCTGGACGAGGTGCCCTATCGGTTCGACCGGATGTTGACCCAACTGCTTAACGCCGGCCTGCTCCAGCAGGTCGCCGGCATCGCCATTGGCATCAATGCCAACTGCCACGACCCCAAGGCGAAGCACACGCGCGAATACAGGCAGACCCTGGAGGACGTGTTCAGGGAACGATTGCTCCCACTCAAGGTCCCCATCGTGGCCGGCCTGCCCTTTGGCCACATCCCGCTCAACGCCACCCTCCCCGTCGGCGTACGCGTCACCCTCGACGCCAACAAGGGCGACCTGACTATTGACGAGCCCGCCGTGAAATAGCCATCCCCGGGGAGCCTCAGCCTCCGCGCCTCTTCCTACGCTTTGCAGTCCCGACCTTGTGATTTCGCACCACGCACCTCGGGCCCTTGCCCTTCCCCCTCACTCCTCCCTTCCAGCCTCATGCACACGGATATAGCGCCGCAGCAGGATCAAGCCGGCGGGAGCAACCGTGGCTGTGAGGGCTACAAACAGCCACATCGTCTCCGAATGCGGCACCCCGTGCTCCAGGCAGTACCGGGCCAGGAGAATACCTTAGAACGATCCGATCAGGAGCTTGGCCAGGAGGAAGGGCACATCCGACAGCGCCCCGTACGAAGCTTCCTGGCCCTTGGGGGCAATCGCGGCCGCATACTCATCCACGCGCGGCGAGTAAAAGGCCTCCCCAATCGAGAGGAGCACTACAAACCGAGTAATCATGACGTAATACGGGTGCACGATGCCGTCCAGGTCGAGATACCCGTAGCCCAACCACCAGCCCGGCAGGCTGTTCGCCAGCGGCTCGAACCACTCGGTGGGCATGGCCACGATAAACACGGACGCCGCGCAAAGAACGCCCCCCACCGTCACCATCTTATAGCCCGAAACCCGCTGCGTGAGAGCGCTCACGAGCGGAACGAGCACAATGATGAGGATACTGTTAATCACCCAGAGCCGGCCGATCGGCGCGCCGTCGCCCAATTCACGGCTGCCGAATTTCGGAGAGACGTGCTACATCTGCATAAGGATCAGCTTCAGCACCGCAATCAGGATGAGGAACGGAAGAAACCTCGCGACCCGACGCTGTCAGTTGGTTTTGCCTGGCCTTCCTGCTCTCTGCGTTCCGCATTCTTCATTCTCCCCGGTCTGGCCTCCAATTAGCAATGGCCCCTGGCCACACGTCACGCATCACGCAGCACTTCTCCCATAGTCAGACGGTGATGCCCCGGCGGCAACCCGGTGATACCCCGGCGTGTACCCGATGTGGATCACGAGATTCCCTCCATTTGCAGGGCATTCTCACAACTTTCTTGCATCCAGCGCTCTTTGCGCTGCCTTCGCTTTCAGGTTCGATGTTAAATGCTGGATGTTGGGTTCCGGAGGCTGTGCCTTTCAAGTATTCAAGCCACGTTCGCAAAGGCGCATCTGGCGCTATTTCTGACCTAAGTGCGCTGAGGCGGACATCGCTGGCGAGCAGATACAGTCGTCGGAGATTAGGGTCTCGGGGTTTGGAAAGAAGGCGGGGTTGCCGGGCGGGGTGACGGGCTCGGCTTGTTCGAGGCGCTGGGCGACACTCAGGCTTAGTTCGAAAAACTGGGCCATCAGGTCTTTCCTGGCGGAGAATCCGTAGGCGGCGAGGAGGGCGGCGTCCAGAGCGGCGTGGGCGCCCTTGAGCCGGTTCGCCCCGGGCAATTCGACGGTGCGGCAGGGGCAGGTGTGGATTTGCGCCACGGCTCGGCGGCCTCCGGTCCGGCTAGGCCCCATCCTGGTACGCCCGCTTGAAACAGACAGTATAAATGCCCCCACCGAGCAATCCGCCGAACAACGGCGCGACGATGTACACCGCCCACCATCCGGCGCCATTCACCCGGAACGGCACGCCGCCCCAGCCCGCCAACGCCGAAAACACACGCGGCCCCAGGTCCCGCGCCGGATTGAAACTCGCCATCGTCAGCGGCCCCACCAACGAAATCAGGAGCGTCACCGTGAGACCAATCGTCGCCGCTGTCAGGACCTGGGGGTGCGCCTTGTTGCGCCCGTCGGTCGCGCAGAAGATCACGAGCAGCAACACCGCCGTGGCAATCACCTCCGCCCCAAAAGCCGTCGCCGGCAGCATCCGCAAGCGAGCCTCCGGCGTCAGCGGGCGCCCGCCCGGATTCGGATAGAACTCCCCGAATACCATCGCGCTCGCTTCGCTGCCCGCCTGCCCTCGCGCGATGCCGTGCTCCCGCTCAAACACCCGCAGCGCATCGCCGAACACGAAATACAATACTGCCGACGCCGCAAACGCCCCGCAAAACTGGGCGGCGACATACGGCAGCACCCTCCCCTTGGGAAAATTCCCCCAGACGGCCATGCTCACCGTGACCGCCGGGTTCAGATGAGCCCCGCTCAGGGCCCCCGTCAGGTATATCGCCGTGGCGATCCCCAGGCCCCACACGATGGCCACCTGGAATACCCCCACCTGTGCGCCCGTCGTCACCGCCGCGCACACGCTCCCGCACCCGAAAAACACCAGCAGAAACGTGCCGAAGAACTCCCCCGTAAACCACCCTGGCACCCGCCTCATGCCGCAACCTCCTCGAACCGGTGCGTCGGCGTCGGCTTGCCCGGGCGGAACTGTTCCAGGCGTTCCATCGTTGCCCTCAACGTCGCGAACTTCCTGGCCGCTGCCGCCAGCGCATCCTGCACCGCCGTCCCAAGAACACCGGGCGCCGCTTCCGCCCTCAAGTTAATAATTAACCGCCCGCCTCGCACCGGCCGCGTCAGCGCCATTGCCAGCTCCGGCAGGAAATCATTCCGCACCACGTTCATCACCCCTATGTCCCACTGGCCGGATTCCGGGCTCAGCGTCATCTTCAAATGCGCCACCTCGGCCTTGCCTGCTTCCAGGCGCTGCTGCACCTGGCCCGCCAGCTCCCTCAGAAAACTGTTCCCGTCAAAAGCCTCCATCGTGGCAAGCCCCGCCGTGCAATTCAGCCAGCCCAACAACGCCTCGCCGTCGGCATAGACTCCGTAGTCCACCTCCATCGCTGTTCCCGCGGTTTGCTCTTCGCTGGCGATCCTCGCAAACCACGGCTCCAGGTTGATACCCTCCCGCGGTGAGACTGCCAGCACCTCTTTGCGCGGAAACTTTGCCGCGATGGCCGCCCGCAGCCGCTCCAGCCGCGCTTCATCCACCAAATCGCACTTGCTGATAATCACTAGGTCCGCCTCCTCAAGCTGCTTCATGTAGATATAGAGCACCTTTTCTGAGAAGCTGCCGCCTTCCTCCACGCCGAACGCTCGTAGCGCCCGGATCGGGTCCACCAGCACGCTTACCGGTGCCACCGTGAACTTCTCCCCGTAAAGCCGCCGCAGCGGATACGCCACCGTCGCCACCAGGTCCGTGCAACTGCCGACCGGCTCGGCGATGAATACCTGTGGCCGGCTGCGCTCGGTCAGCCGCTGGGCCGCCTCCACCAACGAATCGAATCGGCAGCAAAAACACCCGCCCGGGATTTCCTCCGTCGCGAAGCGTTGCGAGCGCAGCATCGCCGTGTCCACCAGGTTGCGCCCCTGGTCGTTGGTGATGAGCCCCACCCGCAGGCCCTGCTCCGTCAGCCGCGCCGCCAGCCGGCCCACCGCCGTCGTCTTGCCCGCGCCGAGGAATCCCCCGATCATGATGAAGCGCGCCGGACCGACGCCGCCCGCCGCTCCGCCTTTGGAATGGAGTGCTGTCATAGGGTCAGGATCAAAGTGTATATGCGCAACTAAGCATATCTATTCGCACAAGGCAAACCAATTCGATGAGTCCGCCGGGAACCTGAGGGCGGCTCCGGAGTCGTTCCGGTCCCTTCTACTTTGGCAGCTTGTCAAACCGGAACGTACAGCAGCCCAGCTCCAGCACGTTCCTGTTGGCGGCCAGTTGGTTCTTCAGGCGCGGGACCACCGCGTAGAGCCGCTGCTGGCCCTGCTTCTCCATCTCCACCAGCCCCGCCTCCTTCAAGACCCGCAAATGCTTCGACACGTTGTACTGGGAGATTTCCAGCCGCTCCGAGATTTGATTCACCCCCAGTTGCTCCTTCAGCAACAGTCGCACGATGCGCATGCGGTTCAGCTCACCCAACGCCTTCAACGCCGCGATGCAATCTATTCCAGTCATCCTCCCGATGATACCCAGCCGCTCCCGTCTCGCAAGCCACCCGCGGCCTCGAGGTCCATCGCCGGGAATTCAAGGCTGCTTTCCAGGCACGGCGAGCAGTTGCTCTTAACCCGAATGCCGAAATAGAGAAACCACGAAACACACGAACCACACGAAAAATGGTGGTCAAGCATGCAGGCGAGCTCCCTCGACTGCCAGATCATCAACGGATTTCGATTGCCGGCCCTCGGCAAATGTGGGTACGAAAGGACGATGAAAGCTGGACGCAATGATCCTTGTCCTTGCGGCAGCGGCAAGAAATACAAGAAATGCTGCCTGCCAAAGGACCAACTTATCCCTATGGCTCCGCCGCCAATAGCTGAGGCCCCCGAGCCCATCGCAGCTCCGGTCGAGGATGATTGGCAGGAAGCGGAAACGTTGGATGAAGTCGAAGCGGAAGAGCCGGGGAATATCGCCGATCAGCCCGAACGACCGCCCTTGCATAAATACCCGTGCCCAGAGAGGAAGCTGCCAGACCTGCCGCCGGAACAGGAGAAGATCATCGAGGATTGGTGGAAGGAAACCTCTCCGGGTTATCATGAGCGGGATGCCGACCAAATGATCAAGCGCGTGGAAACGGCGTTGACGGAGTTCCCCAGCCTGTTCGTGCATTTAGGATTGGATGAAGAATTCCTGTTTGAACTGGGCGGTGAGTTGGGACGGCGTGGCAGGATGCCAGATTACATCACGCTTCTGAAGCGGTTACGCCGCGAGCAACGGCAAATGTACTCCTTTTCATACGGAGCCTATGATTCGGATGTGATCGCTGAATTGGTCGTCACCGGGCAAGTCGAACAAATCTCGGCTTATCTAGACCTCTTCAAACAGTATCCAGACGCTCAGCCAGACTACTGCCACCAGATTTGCAGCCTGCTGGCGTGGCGCGGCCTTGCCGAACCGCTTTACCTTTTGTGCGAGGCAGTCGCCACTCCCATGATGACCTCTTCGGAAGTGATCAACGGCAATTTCGCCCTGGATTGGTTGCTTCGACGTGAAGAAATCCCGTTCTATGAAGGCGGGGACGATTCGCCCGGCGCGCTGGAAAGGACCGCAGACGCGATAAGCCGGTTGGGGGAGCGAATCCAGTTCCCCCTCGAACCGAATGCGGACTGGCTCCGCGCCGGATTGAAGGCTTGCCTGGAACCCCCGCGGGCCGGCATGCGCGGCACACTCAGCGACCTGGCTCAGCGCCGGCTTGGGTTGAATTTCGTTTCGCATTTAAGCCGCGCTCGGTTGGTTCACTGGGTCCAAGGGTTTCTTTTGGACGACCTGTTGCAGGATTATTTCTACTGGTGTCGCCGGGAAAAAATACCCTGGCTACGGCTCCAGAAGAAGGATATTGAAGCCTTTGCCGTCTATCGGTCGAAGCAGTTCTTTTGCGTCAGCGGCGTGACCGTGCTCGCGATAATTCAAGCCGTGGTTTGGTTTGCCGAGTATCTGGGAATCGCCACTGCGATATCCGCCCCGGAAGCCGAACGGATCAAGCAGGATTGTCGGCAGCTTTTCGAGGCCGGTCGCAAAGCGGTGGATTCAACCGATCCTGCCTACCGCATTTGCCCAACATTTGAACAGTTGACCGTGGTTACAGCGAGTTGACTGGAGCGTGGCTTCGGCTCGATTGATCTTGCCTATGGCTTCTTGGGCGAAGCGGACCGACTGGACTGGCGAACGCATTGCAAGTGCGATTTTTGCCACGACGGTGATTCGGGAAATGGTTTCGCGCGCAGGACATGAAGGACGCGAAGTGCTGCCTTCGGGCTGTTCCGCCAGGGTTACGTTTGAGTGCTAGCCGATCAACGTCTCAGCACCTGACAAAAGTCGCTTTGACACGGCGGGACTTGCACATGTAGGGAATCCAAATCGCGCATCCAATAAGGGCCTGTACGACCGATCGCGAGAGTTGGGGTGTGGCGGCGACAGGGGACTTGCGGACAATTTGGACGCCGATCGCGTCCCCCAGCACCAAGAAAGCGTTGACCACCATGAGCGCGATGAACCAGCGTGGAAAGATGCGACGCTTTTGGAAGAACATTACAACCACAAAGAGGCTCAAAATCAAGACGGTTAGCTGGCCCAGGAGCTCGAATATTAGCAAGGAACCCCAAGCAGGGTGGTAAGAGATTCCGCCGGGGTGAGTCAGCGCACACCAGTTCAAGGGAGAAAAGGAACCCAGGGAACTGCTCATGTTGCCCAGCAGGCGAAGCGGTGCGCAGACGAGCGCTATGCCGACCAAAATCAGCCAGCCGCCGAGGCCGCTCAATTTGGGATCCAGCAATGGAGGTGCTGCTGGGGCTCCCGCCGAAAGCAAACTGCATTGGCGGCGGGACAAGAAGCCCGCGCCGGTCAAGAACAGCCCGGCATAGACCGCTCCGAGCATGAAGATTGGCCAGTTGAACCCGCCACTGCCGGCGACGCCAGCGTCGTTTTGCCAGTTCAACGCGTAATTCAGTGCATCTTCCATCTGATCGAGGCTCTTAAGATGCGCAGCGGTTAGTGATACGGGAACAAAGTTCGTCAACGCCCTGTATTCGTAGTCCAACCACACGGTTTGCCCGCGATAGGCACGCTCGATCTGCAACTCCGCCGCAGGACCGGCGATGGTGTTTGTGAGATTCGAGAGCGCGAATACCCTTGGGAGATCGATCCTGGTTCGGACAGAGCGCCGTCGTGGAAAGGAAAGCTCCATCGGCATCGAGCGGACAGCCGTCGCCGGCTTCGCGATCCAGGTGTGAATCCCAAGTGGATAGAACTGGCAATTGTAGCGTTGCTTATCAGCGGAAAGCACCCAGAAGTTCGTGATTGAGTAAGTGTGGCTAAGCGTCACTGTGTCGCTGTTCGGGGAATCTTCCACGACCATGGGCTCGGGGGACATTACGCCGGGATAGCGTTGAGCGTAGTCGTTCAGGTAACTCTTCGCCAGCCTCTCACGTCCTTCGGAAGCAAGCACCGCCCGCATCCACTCCGCATCGAATCCTTTGCAGGCGGTAGTTACGCTCAACCGCGTGGGCGCCTTCTGGCCGCCGACACGAAATGTCTCGGTCGTGAATGTTTCGGGCGCGCCCGCGCCGGAAACAGGAATAGGGACCAATCCCGTCAGTCCCGGCTGGACCGGCAGCCCAAATGAATAGGCGGGTAAGTACCTTTGGGCTATTGGACCGCGCTGATACGAGCGCGTTGGGTCAAGCCAATACGTTACCCCATCGGCCACGACGCGCACGATGACATGATCGAAGTCGTCGGGTGCCGGCAGCAAGTCCGGTAAAGTATGGCGTAATCCCGTGGCCACCAGCACGGGTGCCGCATCGAAACCCAAACCTGCCAGCAGGGTGCAAAGCAGGAAAGCTTTGTCTTTGCAGTCGCCAAAACGCCTCCGCAACACCATTGCCGGATCGGTCGGGTGATACGAATTGGGCCCGAATTCGATGCCAAGATAGCGAATGTCGTTTTGTGCGAACTCGAGCGCGCTTTGCACCATCTGTTCCGGAGTCGCACCCGGGCGCCGCAGTTTCGCGATTTCCTCCTTCAACTCCGGTGCCTCAGCGTTTGTGGTTACATACAGGCCCATAGCCCACGTCGCCACGTCTGACCAGTTTGTAAACTCAGACAGTTGAATCCACGGATAGGCCAGCACCCAGGACGGTAATTGATCCTCAACCACGACCGCAGGCACGTCACGTACGTCCCAAACATATTCCTTGATGCCGGAATGCGCGCGCACTTCCGGTTCGACGGTCGTGGCTGTGCCATGAGGTTGGAAACGCAAACTACGTTCTGCTGGCCAGAGCAGCAGGATCCGCCGGTGCTGCACAGGCAACGGCCATCCCAGAATGAAACTAGTGGAGTACTTCCCCTTCAAGGAAGGGTTTTCTCCCCGTAAGGTATAGGCGTATTCGATCCGGTCGCCTGCCCTTACGTCTTCGAGAAAGAGCAGCGCGGACAGGGCACCGTTGTAGACTTGGCGACTTAAGTCGGTTTCCTGCTGGATTACCTTGAATTTGCCCGGATCAAGTCGGGCCATCCGCTCCGCGCCCCGCTGGATCGTGATCTCATGGAAGATCAATTCTTGGAACGATGGGTCCCATGTGAACGCCAAGTTCGCCCCGCTCTGGACCCCTGAGGCCGTCGTTATTTCCTTGACGACATGGACAAACGACTCAGCCATAGGCACGTTGACCTGCGTATCAAAGAGGGTGAAAACCTGTCCGCCGGACTCCTGGTCTGTTTTGATGGCTGTCTTTGCTTCCGGAGCCGCCCATTCCACCCATGCTGGCGGGACCCCTGTTTTCAGCGTTGAAACACCCAACTGACCAAATGCCGCCCATGGGACCAGCAGCCATGCGGCAATCGTTTGGACCAAAAGCGGCCGGCTCCCCACCAAAACTCCGGGTTTGCGCGCGGCTAGACGAAGAAGAACTATGTAGGGTCGCTGGCTCACAATCCTCCTCTAACCCGAATCCCTCATAAACCGGTTGAACAAATGGGCGGCAGAGGCGTCAGAGAGCTTGAAAACACTGAGCTTTATGACGATCCATTCTACCGCCCAGAAGCCGACAGACTGTACTGATCAA